>Ga0247680_1000050_pt1 | contig 68397 bp, 90 predicted proteins | sample CNK21_metaG_FD_182803 | JGI IMG/M metagenome (GOLD analysis project Ga0247680, IMG submission 182803) | Soil microbial communities from Purdue University Martell Research Forest, Indiana, United States - CNK21 | ecosystem: Environmental > Terrestrial > Soil > Temperate forest > Bulk soil...
TCCTGCCGTGTCTCGGTGCTGGTGTGGGGTTGGGCGGCAATGTCCCTATTGATTAGAGTTCGCACAATCCACTCTCGGAGAGTAACTTGTGATTGCTTCTCCCATGCCGCTACTTGGCTATCCCACCACTTGTACCAATCAACTCCCTGCTGCTTCTCGCTCATCTCGTCATCTCCCATTGGCTGCTGCCTCCAGTTCGCGGACTCGCTGACGGTCTGATTCCAACACTTCGTCGCCAGCGCTCCCTTCGCTTGTCGCCGCGCATCAGTACGGTGTCATCACCAGCATTGCCCGACAGCGTTTACAAATCCCATCAACTAACCCATATTTCTTTAGGCAGCAAGCCTTGCACATCTTAACTTCGCGCCGCTTCGCCCTGCGCTTGCGCTCACTCTTCGGCATGCCCTGGCTCCGGCTCACGAGATTTGTCTACCAGCGTCCCTTCGTTTCTGTTCACCTGCACGCAGCGGTCATCCCACAACTCGATCATGGCGAAGTCCTTGACGCAGGTTACGGGCAGCATTTTCCCCAAGAAAAAAAGGCACCAGTTTTGAATCGCTATCATGGACTGTGCCGCCTCGTATTGTCGCCTAGCGTTGTTATTCGGCGCATAGACGCGAGCAGTGACGATGCGAACGTTCTGGCCTTCCGCTATCCACGCCTTGACGCGCTCCACCATTCGCTCAATAGGAGCGCCAGTGACGTCAGCGCCTTCCCACTTCTCGTAAACAGCGAGCGTCCCATCGAAGTCCACGCCAATCCATCCATCGTGCGAGTTGCCCATCCCTTTCACCCATCCTCTCTGCTGCGCTCAGGGGCGTGGCGCACGTTCCACTCAAAAGGTACTTTCGGGTCAATAAACATCGGCCTGATGCGCCGTTCCTCATACATGCAAGCAGCCAAGTGACACGCTTCGCGCAACTCAGTCGGCGTATAGCTAGAGTGCTCCATGTGCTGATGAAGTACATCCACCAGCGCAGCGAACGCAGGGTCTCGCCGATACCTCGCATGTGGAAATTCTCTCGTAAATTCGTCCATCGTTCCCCCTCACCTGGCTCTCGCGCAGGAGCCGCTAGGCTCGCTGGCGTCTCTGTGCTGCCCGTTCGCTATGCCTGCACGCCCCGCAAACGTGGCGGCAAATCCTTCCATCGCTGCGCGGCGTGTGATGCTTGGCCAGAGTAAATTCAGCGGCCATTAGCCAGTTCGCCCCGCGCTTCTCGTAAAAGCGAATCATCGCCTTAACTTCCTTCGCCACTTCGGTATCCGTCATACAGCGCCCCTCTCCGATGAAGGTTGCTGGCCGCGCCGCTGGGTCAGGCGCGCTTTTCCTTTTTACGCTCAACCGCCAAATCCTTAGAAATAAGCGAATTTCCCAAACCGTCCTCTGGAAATATTCCGTTACGACAATGCGGGCAAACAGGAACCATCCGCCTGCTCCTCCATGCGGTTTCAACCCTCTGGGCAGCACGAAGAATTAGATTCTTCTTCTCAGACTCTTCTACCTGCTTGGCTCGGTGCTCGACTCGCGTTCGGTACTCTTCATATCGCTGAAAGAAATCTTTTATGAACCAATAGGCCGATACTGGCTGCTTGCAGTCATCGCAGGTGACAATATCGCCGTGGTCGTCCATCGTTATCCGCGAATGTTTGCAAGTCTCAGGACTCCAAGAGCTTGAACTCTTCAGAGTCATGCGAAATTCGCCAATATCTATTACCTTCGGCACCCGCTCCGCTCCTCCTCGCCACCGTCAGGCAGCGAGCGAAAGTCATCTTTTAGGCCGCTTGCCCTGCAACTCATTCCACGGATTCACGTCCGGCTTATCCACTGCACCATTGTTGCGAATATCTGCCCACGACCACGACTCAGCGCCGTCAACGTGCAGCAGGAATTGAATCTCGCCCTGCGGCAACTCAGGGTGGCCAGTCTCGCGCAGAATCTGCTGCACCTTGTCGGCAATCTCACGCTTCTGTTCGACGCTGAACATCCGCTTCCTCCCGCGAAACTCGATTGCTGTGCCGATACCTAGTCCGCACCCTTCGTCTTGATGAAGTGCTCAATTCGACGCGCTGCGATGCATGCGGATTCCTTACTGCCGTCAGCGACGTAATCCCGAAACTGTTCCGGCCATTCTTCATCGTAAAAAAGTCTAGCAGCCTGATCGTAGTCAATATCCAATGCTTCCATACCGTCTTCGCGTCCGATTGGCGGCATCTCAGCGTGCGGATTACGAGGCACTTTCTTCTTGAGAATCACCGCCCATCCAGCGATACAGGCAACTGTCCCGCATCTCGGCCCACCTTCCTCAGCAGGAACTCTTCGGCCAAAACTGTCCATATCGAACCGTTTCGGTTGAGCGAGAATCATCTTCTTAACCTTCCGCAATAATTTAACGTCCACTTTCATCTCCTTTTGCGCCAGTAGCGCTCGAAACTCGATTGCTTGCAAGGACGCCCCGCCGCAGCCGCTACTGCATCCATGAGACGCAACCCTTTGTGCTGCACTGCCCCCACAGGTGGCCGTTGTAGCTCGCCACTGAATAGCGCAAGGTGCCGCTCTTGCAAACCGGACATGGCAAAGAATCCTGCCCTCCATGCCCCTTCTTGAATCCCTTCTTTTTAGCGTCTTCACTCGCGGCAGCCAGTGCGGTGAAAAACTGTTGAGTTAGGCGTTCTTTCTCATGAAAATTAGCTTCGGCTTCCTCTGCGCTCCAACATTCCTTCTTTTCGCACGAAGCCTGTTTAACGCCTCCGGTCATGGGGAAGCAGGGCAGCGGCGAAACATCGTCGTAATTCACCCCGGCTTTGCAAATCTTGTTCTGCACGCCATTGAAGTGCTTACAGCGCAGAACCTCTGCGGCGATATATTTCTCATGGTCACGTACGCTCATTTAACTCTCCTTTTAGTTGCGCCAGCGCCGCAGCGAGACGCCCATGCAAGCAATCACCTAATCCCCAAGTCTCCCGTCATTATGACGCCGAAAACTGCCTGCCCTACATATCCGACAAAGTCTGTGTTTTCTACCTTTAGCGTCGGTCCACTCGTAAAGATTGGAGCCGGTTAATTCGTGGCCATTTTTACAATGGCTTTTGACTCGATTGTGAATCCCAACAGGAGAGTACCCGCGTCGGACGCGCAGGCAAATATTACACCTACGGTTTGCTGGCAAGAGATGACCTCGCCGGCAATGCGTAGCCTTTGGACGGGGCGACGGAGTACGCTTTCGGTAGCACTTGGAGTACGGGATTCCTATTTTTCCGCCCTTATCAGCATCGAATGGTAAAGAAGGTAATCGTTCCCATGTTTCTAGGGCGTTAGTAACAATCTCCATTGGCCAGCCAAGTTCCGTCAATTTTTGAATGAAACCAAGTCGATCTCCCCGTAATAAAGTAGCCTCTGCGTGAGTTTTCTTAGAGTGGCACGGGTTGCAGGCAGTGAGCAGGTTCCACAAAGCATTTGTGTTGGAGAGGCGGAACGGAACGATATGGTCAACTGGCAGATGCCCGTGCTTGGTCTCGATCCGGTGACAAATCTGGCATTGGTGCAAATCTCGATCAATCGCGGCTTTCGATTGTGATGGCCATTCTGGACCTCTTGATATTTTTCGTCCGCGCCAGTTTGGATGCCGGCTCCCAGTGTGATATTTAGAAGCGCATCCTGTTGAACAAAAATGGTTACGTTTAGCCGTACTTGCCCGATACCTGGCACGCGTCATTTGTGTCTTGCACTCTGCACAATATACATATACTTGGCGTTCTCGGCTCTTGTTTCTGCAAAATGACGAACAGAATTTAGCCGGATTATTGAATCTTTTCTCAAAGTCCCGTCGGCACACTTGGCAAGTCCTAGTTTTTTTAGTTCCCCGTTTTGTCGGTTTTGGGAAAAACAAATCCATCTCAGTATGCCTTCTTCGTGCCGGCTAGATTCTGAATCTCGTCATGGGACAGGTCCGCGAAGCAAGCATTGAGAAACTCTATTAAGTCGTCGCTGGTTTTCAGTTCGGCGTGTATCTCTAATCTCTTCACTGTGCGGCACCATTCGTCGGCTAATGAACGCGAGACACGATAGCGAAGGATTGTGTCCGGTTCCTGCTTCTCGGCCTTCCTAGAGGCTGCAAATGCTGAAAGCGTGGTTCCTTGTCCTGCGGCGGCGATAGCTTTTTCGTTCCAACCCTGCTCCCGCTTATGGTGAACGGCCTGAAACTTCCGCTTAATCGTCGCCTTCGTTGCTCCGGTAGCTTTGGCCAGAATCTCGGCTTCCCGGTCGATGTGCTCAGGTCCACATTGAAAAGCAATTGAGACAATGGCCGCCCATGCGTTGCCGTGCGAACTGATGTATTGCTGCATGGAGCTGGAAGTCATGGATTAAACAGGGTTCCTTCTCGCCCAGGAGCGCGGTCTTTCTGTATCACTGGCACCTTGCCGTCAAATTCTCGTCCAGCCAGCATCTTGAATCCGACTAGGTTCCAAAAGTCTCCGTTTTGCGTTACCAGAAACTCCCCGCTCTTGCCTTTTGCCTTACTGACGTATTCAAACAGGTCACGGTCAAAAGCAGAGTACCAACGGTCTCCGCTTTCGGTTTTGATGAGCACGTTCATGTACGGCGCCGACGGCTTGCGTGCGGAGCCTTTCGTCATTTTCTCGGTGAAGTGTTGGATGGTTCCTTTTACAATAGACGGCGCAGTGCTGGCAGAGGGCACAGATCCAGCACTGGCCGTGGGTTTTGAGTTTGTCTCCTTTCGTGAGGTTGTGGGAGCAGCCGCACTTTGAGCCGCGGACGACGCGGCCTTGTTTTGTGCTACTCCCTTTCCCTGTGGGGGAACTTGTTTGGGTAGAATCTCGATCACGCGGTAATTCAACTGCTGCGCCATCGCGTGAATGGTCTGCACGTCGCCGGGGAGAATGGTCCACCAGTCTCCGGTCCACTTCGCCGTGCAATACGTCTGGATGAGTTCCAGTAAATCACCAATATCGCCGCGAAGAAAGATTTGATCGCCGGTCAAGTCTATCTCTATGGTGCCACGCGGGTTATTGCTTTCATGCTTGCTAGGGGTTTGGGGCGCGGCGGCGTCTATTGCCGCGTTCTGCGTCTCCGGCTGGTCACTCGCCGTAGGTTTCGCAGCCTTCGCGCCCACAAGCTCTTTGTCGGCCGCTTCCACACGCGCAAGAGCGGCTTCGGCTTGCTTTGCTTTCTCGGAGCCTGGTTCGTGGCCGTGCGGTATGTTCTCGTCAAACTGCTGCACTGGCTGATTGTGGCCGTTGCCAGCGGTAACGATGGCGCGGCCTGACGGTGTGAAGTCTTCGGCAATCTTCTCGCACTCTTCGGGGATATAGAGACCACCCAGGTCCGGGTAGGCTTGCCGTAGCGCGAGAGCGGTAGCGCACTTTCCAATCATCCTACGGGGCATTTTGCGCCAGAAGGGTGCCTTCGTCATGTCGCTAGGCGCGTATTCGTCCCAATAGGCTACGCCAACGGTCGGTTCGGTAACGCCACGCTTGAAAACTTTCACTCGCGCCCACTCGGGATGCCCGTTAACTATAGGACCGTACTCCGGCTCAGACACAGAACCAAAGTCCGCTTTGTGATCGCGTGCGGACATAAACAGAAGTCCGTCAATTCCTACTTGGGGAGTCCAGACGTTCGCGCCTGTACCGCCATGCCCGTTGTCAGCGTTGCGGTCCCATCTGGAGACAAACCAGATTTGCCGCTTGAACGGGTCCAATTTGTAGCGCCGTGCGGCGGTCAGACAATACTGTAATTCCACGTCAGTCGCGCCCTTGCAAATCGCGTTCTTGAGGATCGTGAGCTGCTCGCCCTGAATCTCCCACGGCTTCTCAGTCGGTGCGGAGACGCGGACGACGGCGCTAGAATGGGATGTCGGACGGTTCGTCGGTTTTGAACGGCTTACGCGTTTCTTTGTCTTCTTCGGCATGTTCTTCCTCGATCTTTCTGCATGGAAACTTTGGCTTGATGGTTTTCAAGAAGTGACTGCCCTTTGACTCGGCTTGCTGGAACGCTTCCCAATCCGCCGGCGTAAAGTTGCTGTAATGGTAGACCTTCTCCGGCTGGCCTGTGGTCCGGTGCGCGAAAGCCAGTTCAAGCGTTTGCGTTGCGGGATCGTAGGCGTATCCGCACATTCCGGTTTTACTGGTTACTGGTGTTCGGTTCATTGCACTTTCCTTTCTAAATGGAAACTTACGTTCGCGTTGTTCGCGGTCTGGAATCCCTTCCCATGTGCATAAACACTGGCTCCATATACAGCCGCAAATTGCACACTTCATCAGACTTTGCCGCCAAAAGCATCGCGCGCTTCACAAGTCACGCCAGGAATTTCCTTGTTGAATTGTTCGGGGTCTTTCAGTTTCTTAGCGTAACCGGCCAACTCGCTCTCATTCAGTACTACAAATTGTGCAAGAAACTGCACGCGCTTGGTGTCGGTCTTCTTGTACGCCTTGAGCATTGCTCGAATCAATTCCTTTGGGTCTCCGATGGTGATCGGGTAATTGGTGGTCTGCCGCACGCCGGTAGTCTTTGGCAAGTTGGGCTGTACGCGAACTTCTGGCGTTGGTTCCTTCGCCAGTTCTGCGGCTTTGCGCTTATTAATCTCTCCGGCTTTCACCTGGGCCTTTAACTCTGCGTCACGGCGCCGCTGTGCTTCTTCGTTTAGTTTGCGCTGTTCGGCTTCGGCGGCTTCTCTCTCTTTGCGGGAGTAGTCTCCCATTTTCATGTTCAGGACGCCGCGAGCCTCTTCTGCTCGGTTCTTGTTTCGATTGAATCTCTGCTGAATGAAGTCCAGAACCTTCCGCACTTTCAGTTTGTACGGCTCCATGCACGCTTCTGATGCCGACGTGGTGTGCTTGAGTTCGGCGATCAACTTCCCAGCCTCGGCGAAAGAGTCCGCGTCTTTGACTTCCAGCGCACGCGCTTTGTTGAAAAGCGCAGTGGCTTCCGTCTCGTGCTGGTCCATCTCGGTCAGCGACTCTTGCCAGCGGTCGAGAACGATAGGGCTTAGACTGGTCTCCACGCTTGACGGATGTACTACTATTTCCTGCGATTCCATGACTGCCTCCCGATTTAGTGAAACAACTTTCGCAAAATTCGCGTGTGTGATTCTATGGACCTCGTATTGTTAATGATGCTGTCGGTGGTGCTGTCCATAAATTTGACCATTTCCTCTTGAAGTCGCAAATGTGACTCGTACAGATCATTTACTCGATGGTCCAAAGCGATGATGCGCAACTGCTGCACGATGAGTAGGAGCAAGCAAAGCAGTAATAAAACTGGCTGTCTCCATTTCATAAAAACTCTTCCCGTAACTGGTACGTCTTGCGCTTTCCTCGCGGTCCACGCTTCGCCCAACCATGAAGGATTACTTCCCCGCCGGCGGCCTTCCAGACAGCGAACTCCGGTATGCCAAGAATCTTTTCTTTATGCTTCGCAAAATCTGTGCTGCAACACTGCACCAGGGCGATCATCGGTTTGCAAATCTCGACTCCCTCGAAAACTGCCCCTCGGCACGCCAGCAAATCACCTATCCCGAAAGCGTCGATCCGTTTCCCGAAAGCCATGTTCGGGTGCTTGATGTACTTCTCTACGATACAGACGGTCCAGCCGTTTTTCCGAAGATGCGCCAGACTTCTTTGTACTGGTTTGCTGGCCATTTCAGGTCATCCAAAGAATTGCAGCGACAACAGCGGTAATCAGTACAATCTTGATTAAGAAAAACCCAATAGCCTTCGCCAATTTGATATTGGCCGCACGGTTCTGCTTGCGCTCGCGTGCGTAAAACTTCCGCAAGGCTTCCTTCTCGCGCTCGTCCTCGATCTCCAAACCTTTTATGGCCACTTCCACATCTTGACGGCTGGGTGTCTGGTAGTTCACGTAAAAGCCTCCTAGCGGATAGTGTCGCATTGGTGCGCTGCCTCATAAGCTCTCTGCAAATGGCGCTGCAAGCGGTCGGCAATGACGTGCTCGGTGCAGCCGCATTCGCCGTCGATCTGAACTTCTTCCACTGTGATACTGCGGTCGTGCTCGCATCCGTTCGGCCCGTGCTCGCTAATGGCGTGGAAACACTCCCCACACTCAACCTCGGGCGGTTCAAACTGCGGCATGGTCTTGTGCGCCAGTACGTCAACGGGATTCTCTCCGCGTTCTAGGGCGCCTTCCACTATGCGGTCGTATTCTTCGATCATGACGATGCCCCCGTTTTCAAAAATTCATCAATGGTGATTTCCTTCACCGCGAACACGCCAGAGTACCCAAACTTCTCGCGCGCTTCCTCTTCGGTCTCGGCGGCAACATACGTTACCCCTACCTTCCCGCTGGTAGCTGTGAATTTCGGGAAGCTCTCGTTAAAAGTGTGAGCTACTGCGAATATCTTCACGACGCTATCTCCAATCGCCGGCGAATGTCTGGCAACGCATACCATTCGCGGCAAATCCGCGCGTAGGTCGTGCAGGCTTCGCAATACGCTTCTTCCTGCAATTTCAACTCAATACAGTCTGTCCCAACATCTTCTGCGGCGCACTGTTCCGGTACACCTGCTGGCCAATTAGCGGTAAGGAAGTCGGCAAACTGTTCTCCGTTGCGTGGTCGGTGCGCGCGGAGTTGGGCTATCGTGTCCTCTGCTGGCAGGTTCGTGCTGGTGAGTACTTCCGGTTCGATCTGTTCTTGATTCATATGCGGACAACCTCCAATCGGAAACTATCGGGACATACGAGCGTTACCACTCCGGCGTTAAACTCGATCGTGCATCGGCAGTCGGCGGCCAACTCTTTGATCTTGCTGATGATGCGTTCCAATTTGCGGTCCTCTGCGAAAGTGCGCGGGTACTGGTTCGTTAAACGGTACACCGTCGAGCTGTATCGCATAAACCGCTGCGCTGCACTGTAATCAGTCGCCGGAGCGCGCCGGATTAGTTCGGCCAAAAACTTCTCTCGGTTGGAATGGGTAGCGGTCATGGGTTTTAACGCGAGTATTTGTTAACCGTGAATCGCACAGCTACGACAAACCCGACGAAAAACACCATCAAAAAAGCATCGGAAACAAAGGCTTGGTACACCGTTGCGGCTGCGTTGGAAAGTTCATTCATTGGTTGGCTCCGTTTATCGTCTGACCGACGTATTGCTTACTTGCAAAGCGAATATCGCATTTCCACAAATACTTGTCAAGAGAAATCTACAGGTCTTGACAAAATAATTATGGTGGGGTACAAAGCCACATGGCCAAAGCAGGTAGACCACGTAAAGAAAAGACCAAAGTACTATACATTCGGCTCTCGGAAACAATAGCCAAAGCTCTTCAAAAGAAGGCCCAGAACGAACGGCGCGGCCTCTCCGATACAATCTCCATAATTCTCGAAGGTAAATCCACTCTGTATCCACCGGCCACCGATGCCAGACTTTAAGAAGAACGCGCGGGTGCGATTAAAATACGCCGTTGATACCGGCAAGCTAAAGCGCCTTCCTTGCGAAGTTTGTGGCGAGGTCAAGTCGGAAGGGCATCACGAAGATTACACACTTCCTTTGGAAGTCCGCTGGCTCTGTAAAAAGCACCACGTAGCCGAACACCGTAAACATCTAAAGTCTAAGTGCCAACCGTTGCTTCGCAGGAAAACCTTTACTGAAGCAGAGTTGCCACTATTCATCTTGGCGCTGTCTGAGAAGTGTGGGTCGCAAAAAGACTTCGCTGAAGAAATGCGGATTTCACCGTCAATGCTGAGCGACATGATCTCGGGACGCCGAAACGCTTCCGACAAATTCTTGGCGAAAATCGGACTAGAGCGCGTGGTGACTTACAGATACATAGTCAACTCGCTTCCTTTGCCCGTTTCAGCGGTCTAGTGGTACGATTCCTTCATCATGGGTCGGAAGTCTCATCACAAAGCGCGTGCCAGAATAGAATCCTTTGCCCGTCAGTATGTCATTCTTGATTGCAACGGAACTGAGGCTGCCATTGCCTGCGGTCTCTCTCGAAAGACAGCGGCTTTTCAGGCATCACGGCTGTTAAAGAATGCTCAAGTAAAGGCGGAAATTACCCGCATTTTGGCCGAGAGTAGAAAAAAGTTGGATTTTACGGTGGAACGCACGCTGAAACAGCTCACGCGGCACGCTTTTGCAGACCCGCGGCAAGCGTTTGACGCGAACGGGAAGTTAAAGAATATCTCGGAGATGGGCGCCGATATTGCTGCTTGCATCCATTCTTATGATGCGAAAACTGGCTCGGTTCGCTTCACGAATCCTCAGCAGGCGTTAGAGATGCTGGCCAGGTATCACAAGTTTTTTGCTGATGACCGCACACCAACAGATATGGGAGTCAAGATTATCGTACTCGATTCCCCGCGGCCGCCGCGACTGGTTGGAGCTGGTGCTGCCCAACTGCCGCCGATCCAACATACCAATGGCAACGGGCATAAGAACGGCCACAAGACCCCTAAAGACGAATAGTTGCGTATCAGTACGTACTCATGCTACTGTGTGCGCGTGCCAAAGATAGCTGTCACATTTAGCGAGGATGAGCTGGCGCAGGTACGCCGCGATGCGGGGCTGGTCCCGCTGAGTGCTTGGATTCGGAACTGCACCATAAAAACCCAGCCGGAGAGTGAGCAGTCAAATGGAAGTACGGCTAATCAAAACGTGTCACGGGTTGCAGGAAGTTCGATTCCTGGACGGCGCGCTTCTGTCTCCGGGAATGACTCCATACGAAGTAAGCGAAGCTCGCTATTGGGCAAGAGGCGAGCGGTGGCTGACGGAATCATTGGCGCAACTACGGAAACTGATAAACCGCCGGACGGATCACTTGGACCTGAAACACTGGGGACGGTCCACACAGCAACCAGCAACCGATTAACCTGCCTCTGTAATACCTGCTCGACCTGGCGCAAGAACAACGCTATCCCGCTCGGTGGACTGCCGAAGAAAGAGAAGGCCAAACGGTGAGTTTAAGAATGCGTAAGGTTGGGCTGGATGCGCTAAAAGGCAGGGAAGCCACAAATGCGATTAAGGCCATCGCAGCGGACACCAGATTCTCCGATTCGCGTGGCGCGGCAATGATGTATTTGACGATGGTCGCCTGCTCAAATAAAAACGGCATGATATTGTCCAACGAGTACGAACTTTCAGAATTTATGACTGTGCATTGGAAAGAATTGGAAAGAATGCTCGATGAGGTTTTGACGCGTGAGTGACCTAGACTTCGATCAACTAATCCACACAGCAGAAGGCAGACTGGTGATAGAAGTCCTGCAACAGCGCCGGCTGCCGCTGATGATCGCAATTCAAGATAAAGGGGAAGTCACGTTCTGGTATCCACCTACCGCGGTGCTGGCCGAAATGGAAAAGGATTCAGAGCGTTTGCTCGAATGGGTGCGGCTGCTCGAAGAACACGCGCGGCTGTTGCAGAATATGGCTCCGAAGCAATGAGAGAACGAAAGCGGCGAGACTTCCGTATCGTGCTGCCCGTCGCTTTACTTGCGGCCATTGGGGTTGTGTTGTTCCTGTGGGCCGCGCTGCCGTGAGAATCATGCGCTCCAAGTCCGGCGAGAAGCTCTACCGCAATATGACGGTGCGCGTAATCATGCCCGGACAGAAGGACGTAACCTGGCGCGCTCGGGCTAAACCTGGAACGGGTTACGGTTCAGAACAGTTAGACGAAATGCTTGAGCACGCGGTTAAGCGCGCCGATCAAATGTTCCCGTCTGTCGAGTTTCGGTTAGTCGAGTTGGCTCCGAATGATTTCAAATTCATTTACGAGGGGAGAAAAGGTATGCCAGAAAAGATTGCGAATCCGTGCGGGTTGTCGGCACAGAGTGCAGCTATCTCGGAGAAAGTCTGCTCTGTATCCGGCCACACAATCGGTGTGTATCAGGACGGGATTCAAATCACGTCACAGGGAGCCATTCCGAAGGCGATCAAGTTCTGTTCCAAGTGTGGCTTCGGGCTGAGTGAGATTCGCGGGGATATGGACTTGGTATTTCAGGATGCGGTACGCCAGACAGCCGCGGCGATGCTGGAAGCGAACAAGCCAAAGAACCCCGGCGACACTGCGCAACCCGGAGTTGGCCCGATTCCCATCAGCAACGCAAAGGATGCCGGCGACCCGCCACCAGAAAAGGCTAACGCAGCGACCGCTGATTGACGTACACTACTTTTCGATACGCGGTAAGGCATGGCGTGCGGGAGATAGCTTTCCAGGACTGATCCTCCGAGGGGCTGTCTCCCGTTTTTTATTGTGGTAGCATCCTTCCGTGAGTCCAGCCGTTACACCACCTGAGACCGCCAGCGAATCCCGAAATATCTCTTCGTTTTATGAACCCTGGCCGCACCAGGTCATGTTCCACACTTCGCCGGCAAAGTACCGGCTGCAAGTCGGTGGATTCGGTTCTGGTAAGTCTCGACCGCTGTTGATGGAAGCAATCTTTCACGCGCTAGAATATCCCGGCTCAAACTCCATCATTCTCCGCAAGACCATTCCTGACCTAAAGCGGACGGTGATTGACAAGTTTTTGGCGGACGTTCCGCGCTGGGTGTACGAGTTCTACCACCAGGGCGACCATATCGTGTACTTCCACCCGCAACCGGAGATCGGATTAGACGGCAAGCCGACGGGCAAGATGCTGCAAAGCAAACTGTTCTTTGGTGCCTGCGAACGGGAACAGGACGTTGGAAAGTATCTCTCCACTGAGTACGTCTTTATTGGCTTTGAGGAATTGGGCGAGTTCTCATTCGCCATTTGGGACGCGCTGGCCGGCCGCAACCGCTGCCCGATACCTGGCGCACGCGCAACGATGGGCGGCGCTACTAACCCGATGGGTATTGGTTGGTCCTGGATTAAGAAGCTCTGGAAAGACCATAAGCCAGTGCAGGGGATGGACGCGGACAAATACAACCCTGCGGATTATGAGTTCTTCCACTCGACGGTAGACCAGAATCCAATTTACGCGCAGGACACGGAGTACATCGCTACGCTTGAAAAGTCTCCACTGCGGGACAAGATCCGCTGGGGCAACATGGATTCCGTCTCCGGGCAATTCTTTGACAATTGGGAACCGAAGCGGCACGTCCGGCCAGCGTCAGACTTCCACTTTGAGGACTGGCAGCCAGTTTGGATTGGCTACGATTATGGATTCGGCCACTTCGCCTCAATCGTGTTTATGACTAAGGCTTTGCTCAAGCCGCGATGGGACGGTGAGAAGCCCCGCATGGTTAACGTTGTAATCCAAGAATTGTGGATGCAGGAAAAGACTCCAGAGTTCCAGACTAACGCACTGGTCTCTTCTATCCCACGCTTTCAAGAACGACGAGAGATTGCCGCTGGCGAATCGTTTTTTGAGGAAGACCAAGCGAAATTTGAGCGGAGTCAGGAAGGCTATCGGTGGAATATCAGTTCAATCCATTTCTCCTGGGAGCGGTTCAATCGAACAGTAAGCAATCGTACCGTGGCTGATGAAGTCGGAGATATTCTAGCGGCCGCTGGATTGCCTCGCCCAACCCGTTCAAATACTGATCGAATAGCTGGATGGCAGAAAGTCTACAGCCTTCTCGACTCTGATGAATTATTTGTCTTGAATACCTGTACTGCGGTGGCTGAAGCAATTCCAATGTTAGTGCGAGACCCGATTCATTTGGAAGACGTTCAGAAACCAAAGGGAGTCAGTCTCAACGATGATTTGGGGGATGCCCTTCGCTATGCGGTGGCGGGGGCACTACTTGACCCTGAAGATAAACCAGAGCACATTAAAAAGCGAGAGAAATACGCTGCGATTACAGACCCGATGCGCCGCGCCGCTGTAATGTATAAGGATTACAATCTAGAACGCGCCAAAGAGCGCAGGCCGCAGAAGCCAATTACAGTGCCGACTTGGTACAGAAGAGTTAAACCAAATGCGTAAAATGTTGGACCTGAGCGGGAGAACATTCGGGAGATTGAAAGTTCTCTGGCCAGTTGGCAGAGTTCGGCATGTACGCTGGTTGACCGCTTGTGAGTGTGGCGCGATGCGAATGGTTGCGAGCCACCATCTCGTAGCCGGTGGAGTACAATCCTGCGGTTGTTTGGTCCGCGATACGAGCCGCGAACTAATGAAACGTCTACCGCAGTTACGCCACGGCCACGCAATACACGGTAAAATCTCGCGGACCTTCCGAAGCTGGGATGCCATGCGCCAACGATGTTTGAACCCTAACTCAAATAAGTTTTCACGATACGGCGGTCGTGGGATTACAATCTGCAAGCAGTGGGATAGGTTCGAGACGTTCTTGGCCGACATGGGGCCACGTCCGATTAACATGACCATCGACCGAATCAACAACGATGGAAATTATGAACCGGGAAATTGCCGGTGGGCTACACCGAAAGAACAAAGAGCGAATCGTTCTAATTGAGGTGCCCATTGGAAGACAAGCGCGAGCAAATCCGTAAAGCCCCCGACGCACGTCAACAACGCCAGTGGGCGCAAGAAGCGGAAAGAGAAAAAGCGGCCGCGTTTAACGCGATGACCATCGAAGAAAAGGAACAGGAGTACCGCGAGCGAGCCAGACTCTCAGTACTGAACCTGACGGCTCGGGACAAACGATTTCTGCAAGCGTTGAAAGTGAAAGGTGATTGATGGATAGGCGAAATTTCATGCGGTCGATACTTGGCGTTGCTGCCGCTACTGCGCTGCCGTCTGAGGTCTGGCCGTTTAGAAAGATATTCCTGCCAGCGGTTCCCCCGATTACTAATTTCTGGCTGCAAGCGTCGGGCATGGTGAATAATCCCAACGGCCTGTATCGCGTTACCGGAATATGCGTTCCGGCAATTGAAATGCAAAATACAATGAATGAGTTTCTCCGCAATCTTGATGCTGTATTATTCAGCGATGGCTCAGGGCGACTTGAACAACCAGTATCATACAAAGACGGTATTTGGCATTCGCAGCGAGGATTATTTACATGAGTTGGACTGACCTTCTCCGTTCTCGCTACGTCCGCGCTCTGGAAGCTGAACTGGCCACGTTACGCCAGCGACACATAGACGAATTGGAGCGGCTAAAAACTGTTCACGCCGAAGAACTGAATCGGTGTATTGTAGAGGCGAATCGGGGCTGGGCGGAAGCGGATCGCCTGCGGCAATACCTGATTCCTGGTCTTCCCGTTGCGAACCGCGTCACAGAACCACCGAACAATAACCCGCCTGAAGCCACGCAAGTTGAAAGTGGCACCCCGTACCAACGGTTACTCAAGAAGCGATTGAAAGAAATTGCCGAAGCGAACGCCGCAGCCGAAGCCGCACAAAGGGCTGCATTGCAGGCAAAGACAGAAACGCCGGTCACTCCGGCACAGGAGAACTAACATGGCCGTAGCAGACAAGACCGGAAAGATGCACCACAGCGGAGGGCGCGCACGCCTTGCTGACTCGATGGCCGGAGACAAGCCCAAACCGAAACCGATGGAGAAGAAGCCCGAAGCCGCGGCCGACGACGACGGCAATTCCGAAGACATTGAATCCGTTGTGAAGAAGCACGGGCCAGCTCACCACGTCGAGTACGACAAAGACAAAGAGACCGGGAAGCACAAGGTCAAATCTGTCCACGGCGAACAGAACGTGGAGCATGAATCGGAGTTTGACTCCGAACCGGAAGCCCACGTACACGTTGGCAAAGCGATGGGCGGCAGTCCTGCCGAAGAAGACCCGGACGAAGAGATGGGCGACGAAGCTGGCGAGATCATGCCGGAGATGGAACACAAGTCGCACGGCCACATCCCTGGACTTGGATAAAACCCTGTGCCATCTAAAGACATCATGCCGTTGTTTCGGCGGGGAGAATTGCACTCAGGCGGTAGCGGGAAGATCGTGAGCAACCCGCGCCAAGCCAAAGCAATTCTCCTGTCTTATTTGCGGAAGGAAGGCCACGACATACCGGAGAAGCGCGATGGCCCGATGGTGACTGCGTTCAAGAAAGCAAAACGATGAAACCCTGCGAATATCGGATTGACGCTAACACCCGCTGCGGCCAACCTGCCACGTGTGTAATCAAAATAAGCGAAGGCAAATTATCCATTAAAAACGAAGACGGTGATGACATTGGCCGTGGCGTCGGGAGTTTTTACGCTCCTATCTGTGACCTGCACAAGTCCTGCTATCCTGACCACGACGGATTTGAGTTGGAGCCTGCACGATGAGGATTCCGTCCGCTGGAAGAACTGGCAGCGCACGCCCTGACAGCGCAACCGGGGATCGATACCCGGATGGGACTAGAGCATCCCTTCTTCCTAAGCCCCTAGCTCGGGGTGCAGAAGCGCACAGCGGAACGGATGGCGTGCAGTTTTAGTGTAGACTTTTCTCGCAGCACAATCGGGTGATTGCGGGGAGTAGTGGCAACAGCCGTTCTTGAACAAGAGAAGACTGAAGCGCTTGCGCCAGTTGAATATAATCCTGGTGTCCTTGCCGGTATTGAGTTTGACGGCACCACGTTTGGCAAGATCGACCTAACCGACGCCGAGAAGAGAGAATTAAAAGCCCTCATCACCAAAGCCTGCAAACGGGATTATCCGGCTCGCCTAATCGAAGTAATCCAAGCATGGGAAGCGGCACTCTTCTATCGTGGTTTCCAGTTCCTCATCCCGCGTGTTGGTGGCGGATGGGAAATTCCTGGCGAGTCTACCGGATACGGCCCGTCGATGCAGATGGACTTGGCACTTCTGCCGACGAACATTTATTCCGCCTACGCTCAAATTATTATTTCCTCGCTTACCCGCGCGGTCCCTAATGTACGGTTTGAACCGCAAGATGCTGACAACGATGCGCAGATTACCGCGACGGAAGCAGCGGATAAATTCGTCAAGGTAGTCTCCCGCAACAATGACCTAACGATGGTGCAGACAGATGCGGCGCGCTACTTCTGGACTGACGGCCGCGCACTGTACTACACCCGTTTTGTCAAAGATGGCCAGCGCTTCGGATGGGAAGAAGAAGACCAGAACGATGACATCGTGCCGGAGAACGAGCCGGGAACCGAAGAGACTCAGCAAGCGGTAGAAGTGGCGAACCAAGCCGAAGATAACCAGCCAGTAGCGAACCGCAAGCCCCGCGGTCAAGAGGTGCGCACCTGCCACGGCAAACTGGAAGTGAAGCTCTCGCCGATGATGGCGAACGATCTGGAAGACGTAGATGTGTTGCAGTACGAAATGGAAGTAGATACCACGCGCGCCAAAGGAATGTTCCCCTGGGTAGCGAAAGACATTAAGGCCGGAGCCAACGGAGTTTCTGAAGGGGAGATTGCGAAGCTGGCGCGGCTGAACGTGAAATTAGGGATGCAGTCCACCTACATCACGTCGGACTCAATCGCGGAAGATGTGACCATTCAGCGGAGTTGGTTGCGTCCGTCGTACCTGATGGGGATTGACGACGTAACGGTTCGGGATTCGATCATTCAGAAATGCCCGGATGGGGTGCTGGTAGTCTACGCTGGCGAAACATTCTGCTTTGCGCGTAATGAGTCGATGGATGACTGCTGGGCGCTCGGGCAGGCGTACTCCGGCGACGGCCAGAACCGCAACGCGATGGGCACGTCCATGATGCCATTGCAGAAGCGGCTGAATAACTGGCTGGACCTGATGAACGATGGATTTGTCCGTGCCATTCCGAAAAAGTGGATGCACAACAAAGCGTTCAACGTTGAGGCGCTACGCCAGCAGACCAACGTACCGGGAGACATCGGCGCGTTCATGCCGCAAGCCGGTCTGACGCCAGACCAGTTGATTTTCGTTGAGCCAGCAGTACAGATGCCGGCGTCCCTGCCGGAGTTCATTAATTCGTACAAAGGCGACTTCGCGGAGTTGGTAACTGGCGGGTATCCTGCGCTCGCCGGCGGCGACACTGGTGCGAACGACACAAAGGGCGGCATCGCTATTCAGCGCGACCAGGCGCTCGGGCGCATCGGCCCGACCTGGCACACGATTCAGAACATGGAAGCCACGGCCATGCGGCAAGCGGTACGGTGGGGAGCCAAGTGCCGCGACAAGAGTATCAATGAGCGGATTCCCGGAGCCGACGCAATCCGTCTGGAAATTAACGATCTGAAAGCCAACATCCTATGCTTCCCGGAAGCCAACGAGAACTTCCCGGAGACCTACACGCAGAAACAGAATCGGCTTATGGGATTGCTGGACGGCTCCGCGAAGAACCCAGCATTGCAGGAAGTATTCTTTAACCCTGCGAACCTTGTTTTCCTAAAGCGCATGGTGGCGCTCGATGACCTTTACATCCCGCAAGCGGCATCCTATGAAAAGCAATTGGGAGAAATTGAAATTCTACTTAAAACGTCCCCGCCGCCAAATCCAGAGGTTGTGGAACTTGAGCAGAAGATTCAAGCGATAAAAGATAATCCTGGTGTCGATCCGGCCATGCTGCAACAGGCGGAAGCGGAGTTGGCCGCACTGCCGAAACAGTTGGTCAGTTCAATCCCAATCTCCGACTACGAAGACCACGCGACCGAAGCGTTTTGCTGCTGGCAGTACATGAACTCGCCCGATGGCCGCAAAGAGAAGAAACTGCACCCCGACGAATTTCATAACGTGGAATTGCATTTCGAGGAACACGAAAAGGCCGCCGCAGACAAGGCTGCAAAGAACGCTCCGCCTCCGCCACAAAAGCCTGTTAGTGTTTCTCTAAACTACAAAGATGTCGCTGATGCGGCTGAAGCCGACGCCATTCTCAGCAAGGCAGGTATCCCGGTAACACCAAAGCCACCAAACGCCCTGACGCCAGCCGCGCACGCCATGTTGCCGGAGCCGCAACCGCCTGTACCAGTTCAGTAAGTTTTGATGTAGACTTTGCCAGTCGGTAAATCGGGAGGAACGATGCTTGAAGGAATCGAAGCGGTAGCACCAGCCCTTGACTCCACGCCTGCAATAGAAACCACGCCAGTTGAAACGACAGAAACCACGGATGCGCCAGCGCCCGAAGGTACGGAAGCGCCTGCCGGTGGTGAAGGTGGAGATGCTCCCGTCGAGGGGGCGGAAGAAACTGAGTTACCTGGCGAACCGGAAGACGAAGGCATCGAGACCGACGCGCGCACGATGGACAAGGCCACGCGCAATACCATTGCCGCGCTGAAGAAGACCAATCCTGCCGCAGCGAAGTTGCTGGCCAAGCAGTACTACGGCCGCCAAGCCTACGAAAAAGAATTTCCTACGGTGCAGGACGCTCGCCGCGCCAAAGCCACAATCGAATCTCTCGGTGGCGAAGATGGCATCACCGAACTGCAAAACAAGGTGCAGGACTATACGACCGAAATGGAGCAGTTCGCCAATGGCGACCGCTCACTGGTCGAGACTCTCTACAAATCCAATGCTGAATCGACTGTGAAGATGGTCGAGGCTGCATTGGATATTTTTGCAGAGAACAAGAACATGGAAGCGTTGGACTCAGTACTTATGCGTCCGATGGTCCAACGATTGAATGATGCCGGACTCAGCAAGAGTTTGGTAGCTATGGCTGACTTCCTGAAAGTCGGGAAGGGCCAAGAAGCCTACGATCTGTTGCAGAACATCGGCGAGTGGTTGGCCAAACTGACTGGCGACGCGGAGAAGATGAAGGCCACGAGGACTCAGGTCGATCCGCGCGAGAAAAGTTTTCAGGAACGCGAGCAGAAGTTGCAACAACAGGAAAAAGAGAACAAGGAACGCGCCATTGGCGACGAAGTAAAAAGGCTTAACAGCGAGAAACTGGCCACAACCCTTGCTCCGTTTTTCAAGGAACTAAAATTGTCCGGCGAAGGGCAACGCGAGTTTTCACAAAACCTGAAACAGAAAGTTTGGGCGGCAATGAACGCCGACAAGGTATTCCGGCGACAAGTCCAAGCCAACATCGCCAAAGGTGACCAAGCCTACGTCGCGAAGTTCATTAACGCGAAGTTCAATGAATTGCTGCCGGGGATATTCCGCAACTACAAAAACACGCTATACCCGAATCTCTCCCGGAGCGCGACTCCAACGCCAAAGCCGAATGGCCAAACTCCGGTCAACGGAAGGACTCCGGCGAAGCCAGCCGCAGCAGTGGAAGGGCAGGCAATCCAGGTTAAGGATGCTCCCGCGTTTGAGGAAGTGGATTGGTCAAAGACCAACGACACTACTTGGGCGAAAGGCTTCGCGCACCTGAAAAACGGGAAGTACGTCTACTTCCACTGATACAGGTAGTCCGGTATTGCACAGACAGGTTTAATCTCCCACAGTGACAATGCCTTAGAAGGGGGAATCCTCATGATTATCTACCTCAGTCTTTTGGTCGCACTCGTTGGTGTCCTCATGTACGCACTCAGCGCGAATCCAAAGCTGGTTGAAATCGGGCGACTGGCTTTCTTCGCCGGACTGCTGGCATTCTTGATGCTCGCGGCTGGCGGTCATTCACTTGTTATTGCACACTGACGGCTTTTCAAGTTAGGATGTCCAACGTAACATGCGAAAAAAGAAGAAGCGCAAGCCGATTCGGAAAGTACTGGCCCGGATCGAGAAAAAAGAAGACATTGAACTCAAGAAGCTAGGCAAACTTGAGAAAGAAGTAAAAGAGATTGAGCGGGTTGTGAAACGCAAGAAACCGCTCAGGAAAATCGGGTTCATTCAAACCGGAGGATGTATGGCAACTGACTTCTCTATCGTGGCAGGACAAAGCGGATTCTTTTCAGCGGTTCTCACTCCATCGAACGGCGCGCAGGCTCCCGGCACCGTCCCGCAGTGGAGCGCGAGCGATCCCAGCGTTGTGCTGGTTCCTTCTCCTGACGGTTTGAATTGCGAAGCACAAGTACCGGCTGGCTTCACGGCTGCATCGTTTGACTTGCAGAACTCCGCGCAGTCTTCGGACTCGTCCATCGGCACCGTGACCGGAAAGCACACCATCTCCGTGTCGCAGCCGCCGCCTCCACCGCCGCCGCCGTTGACCGGCATCGACTTCGTACAGACGAGCTAAACGGTAACCCAATAAAGAGAGGGCTGGTGTCGCGGATAGTCACTCTGCGAGGCCAGCCCTAATTTTTTCCCTTGCATCATTCCCACGTTTAGCAGTAGCCTTGCTTCCGTTGAGCGATGCGGGGCGCGCGTTCCCCAAAATGCAGCAGTACGATACCGTCGCTAAACAAATCCAAACGTATATCGGGTGTTGTAAGAGTCTGTGCGATTGAGTTCGTGCAGATTGCCGACGCTTAAATCCACCGGCGAGGTGTAAAAACGCAGGCGTCGAGCTGAGTCTGAGGTATACGTGTATGGCTCCTCTATTAGAGGCCGCAGTACAAGGCGTTGAAATCGAAGCATTTGCGAAGGGCATCCCGAATTACGTTTTCAAAGGTCGGACGCTTTACAACTTCTTCAAGAAGGGTGCAAAGACCTACCCGACCGCAGTTACCACGGCCGCCGGCGGCACCAGCCGTCCCGCGTTCCGTATTCCGATCCGCATCCAGTCTGGCGCGGCAATCTTCCAGGCAACCGGCGACGGCGATTCCCTGAATCGCGGCACTGGTTCTCTGTGGGTTTCCGGCGATCAGACCGTAGTCGGAACCTTTGCCGGGAACGAAATCACCTATCTGGCCCGAATTGCGACACAAGGTCCGAAGCGTGGTCTCATCTCGCTCAAAGCGGAAGAACTGAAAAACTCCTTCGATTCGTACATGCAGGGGTTGGATTCTCAGTTCCTCTCCGACGGCAGCGGCGCGGTCCTGCAAATCCCATCCACAGCCACGGTCAACAACACCACTGGCACCGGCAACTCCACGTCCTCGATCGTTGGTCTTGGCGGACAGGCCAACCAGCTTCAGGAACAGCAAGTCGTGCAGTTCTTCGCGGCTGAAGGCGGCTCGGCCCGTTCCGGCACTGCAACGGTCTCCTACGTTGACGGCGCCGCGGACACCGTGTACTTCTCGACCGCGTTGCCAGCAGGCACGGCAGCCGGCGACTTCATCATGATTCAGGGGTCTTCGGGCGCTCTGAACTCCGGCATCACTGGTATCTACACGTACCAGGTGGCCGCGACGACCGGAACCGTGCTGAACCTGTCCCGCGCAACCTATCCGGGGCAGTTGTCCACTCCGACCATCAACAAGGGCGGCTTCGCAATCAACACTACCGATCCCTACAAGGTGCAGATTCTCATCCGCCGCGGTTTGGGTGATGACAACGAGCACGCCAAGAACTTCCAGTTCGTCTGCAATGCCGACCAGGAACTTGCGGTTGCGCAGCTCTACACCAACGTTCTTTCCCAAAACCAGAAACCGTCCGGTGACAAGGCTCTCGACATGACGATGGAATACATGCCGACGACCTACGGCGGCCGGCCGCTGCACGTCAGTTACAAGGCGAAGCAGGGACGGCTGGACGCGGTTTGCCCGGAAACCTGGGGAATCTGCGAAACCGTCGAGCCAAGCCTGTACGACTTCGGCGACGGCGTTACCACCATGCCAGTTCCGGCCAACGATGGAACCGGGAACACCACCTACAAGACCAGTTCCATTTTTTACTACCACTCATTTTTGAATTTATTTAATACAAATATGAAAGCCGGTGCAGTGCTCAGCAGCTGCGCGGTTCCAAGCGTAACTTCGTAGTACAATAACTTCGCCGTCGCCTAATTAACGACGGAAACGGTGGGGGAGAGATGCCTTGAACATTTCTCCCTTGCCACTCTTTCAAGGGGAGTGAAAATGGGAACTCGGGAATACCATCGCGCTTATTACCAAAAGAACAAAGAGAAATTGCAAGAACGGAGTCGAGCGTATTACAGAGAAAACTCTGAGGCTGCATTAGAGTTAGGCAGGCTACGGAGCGCAAAGCGCAGTCCAGATCAAATTGAAAAAGACAAACAGAAGTACCGCATCTGGTATGAGAAAAACAAAGAAAAACTTGCTGCTCGATCAAAGGAACGATATGCAAATGACCCCGAGCCAATCAAGAGAAGGGTTAAGTTTTACAAAAGAAATGTGCCGTCCGACAAAGCTGCGAAAATCGGACGTGCTAACGTCTTGCGGCAGTTCCACACCACAGAAGAGTGGTATCTGGCAAAACTCGAATCTCAAGAGAACCACTGCGCACTTTGCGAACGTGTCCGCGAAGAAAACGGAAACCGTCTCGGGATCGACCACGACCATTCCTGCTGCAAGAAATATGGTTCGTGCGGGAAATGCTTGCGCGGAGTTCTTTGCCGCCGATGCAACGTTCTTGTGGGCAACTTAGAAGTTTTGATTTCTCTTGGGTTGGTATTGGGCGAGTGTTCGGGTTGGGTTAAAAAGGCACTTGAGTATCTCGGGAAATATCGGGGGAATTAAAATGGCCACGCCAGCACTTGCAAGAAAGATGGTTATTCGTCCGCGCGACAAGTGGGTAATTATCCGAAAGTTCATCCGCGGCGAAGAAATTCGGGACGGCATCATCATCCCGGAAACGAAAGACGACCGTTCCCAGCGCGGCGAAGTGGTAGCACTCTCACGGTGCGCGGGACGCACGGCAGACGGAATCGAAATTCCCTGGGACATCAAAGTGGGTGATGAAGTGATCTTCACCAACTACCCGATGGACATCCCAGCAGTAGAAGAGTTGACCGGAGAACCAAACCTGGTGCTGGTACAGGCCGATGAAGGCTTCGGAGTTGCAGAAGCAGCATGAAGGCCGAACGCCACGAAAGGCGCCAATGTCCGCCAGAGTTTCAAGACCGCTTGACTCGGATGTTTGGCCGCAACCAGTTTGGCGAACCCAATTTCAAAATCGTTTGGGGGCAGTCCGAATTTCTCCGCATGGGGGACATCTGGCGGGATCGATTCGGAAACGAGCGACGTGCCTATCGGGATATTTACCAGTGCCACGGCACCCCTTGCTGGGTAATCATGCGTTGGAAGCAGCCAGAGCACTACGGCTCTCCCGCCACGTACTACGAAACCACTTGGGACGCGTTCAGCAAAATGCACTTTTTGGGCGAGTATCCGTGGCGCGGCCGCTACGAAATTGTCCAACCGCTGTACCACCAGGAAATTACGCCGGGGCGCAAGGTTCGGGAATGGGTTCCAATGCTGAACCCGCATACCGGGATTATCGAGAAAGTGGACTGCTGGAAGACCGTAGACCAAAAAATCATCATTCACCACATGCCGCTGTCCCATGTTTTGATCGACACCATTATTCCGCTGATTGCCAAAGTGCAGGCGCTTTCGCAGGACGAACTGAAAGCGATTCACCAGGCGAACAAACTGGCGCAGCACAAAAAGGATGTCGCAGAAATGGCGGAAGTGATGGCCGAGAACATGCCGAGTTACTTCGGTCCGGTCTCATATTCGCGGCAGGGTGTTCGTACATCGTTACTTGACCGCAAGATGGAACAGATTGAAAAGGTTTGGAAACGGGAACTGAAGAACGGAAGGCGTTTCACAAAGGGATTCCAGACGGGCAATCGGGTACTTTCGGTAGCTCGCTGAGAAAATTAAAAATCGGGAGGAAGTAGATTATGGGTACGTCTGCATTTCCAGTAACCGGAGCACCGCCAACCGCGCGACTCGATAAGGCGCGGCAGATTGAGAACGGCGGCCCTGGTGGTGAAGGGCTAGGAGAAACCAAACTTCAGACCCAAGACAACACGCAACTCAAGCCGCCGATCTATATCTACAATATTTGCGCGCTGCCTCACGTCCGCAATCAACCGCCAGAGTTTCCGATGTTCACGATCGAGCCGTGCGAAAAAGGAAAGAAGTTTTCCGTCAAACCGTTTCCGGGACTGGTCAACGAGCGCTACGTCAAGCCGGGAACGTCGGAGTATCACTACAAACAGGTGGACGGCCGGAAGTACGCCACCAGCCTGTTGAACCCGAGTCACTTTCCCGGAACCGATTGGCGCACGCAGCTTAACGACCGCATCACCGGCCAGGAAGACATGAGCGGTATGGACATGAACGCTTTCGGCGTGTTCTGGTCCGAACTTACGCCGGATGATCCCGCACTCAATGAGCAGATCGCACTGTTCAGGAAACGCGCAGACCGCACGATGGAAGCTCTGGTGGCCGAAGGAAACAAGTACCACGCGGAAGGGCGTCCGGGCGTAATCAGCGGACTAATGCACTTTGCGATGGACTACTTCGGACTTTCCGCACCGTGGCACATGAGCCACCGTCACAAGACCGAGTGCCTCAACTGCGGCGACTTGGTTCTGGAAGGAATCGCGTACCACCGCAATTCCAGCGGAGACATTTGCATTATCGACCGCGAACGGTATGAGGCATCCGTCATCACTGCGAAGCAGCAGAAAGAGACAGGCGCCGAGCCGAAGCAAGCTGCGGAGAGAAAGCCGCGCACAAAGGCCGCCGGCTAAACGATCTTTCTTGGGGGGCACTCTCTACACCCGCGGTCAACCCGATTCCGTGGCTGACGGTGCCCCTCAAGTAAGTTTTTGAAAGTGAAAGGCATGGATGTCGCCAAGTTTCCAACAGAACGGATTCCCAACGATGGGTTCGATTGCGAACCTGGCGCGGTCGGTCGTGAACGACACGTTTACTGGCGTCAACGGCCAGCAAGGGCGAATCTTCACCAACGATGCTCCGTTCATGCTGCCGTATTTCAATTCCGCATTTCGCACGCTGCAACGCAAGCTCCGCAATGAAGGCGTCACGTTTCCGATCAAGGACAATGTAATCCTGACGAACATGACGCCAGTGGTGGAAGTCAACAACGCCGTGCAGGTGTACGTGGGGTACGACGGATATTTTGACGGCACCACAATGCACGCAACTCCGAAACTGCCAAGCGACCTTCTACAGCCGTACTTGGTGCAAGAGCAGACTATCGGTAGTGGATTCCCATTTACACCAATGGCCCAGCCAGAAGAAGGACTCCCCTCGGCGATTCAGGGGCCGATGCTGAAAATGTGGGAGTGGCGCAACTACAAAATCTACATGATTGGATCGACGCAGGCGAAGAACTTGCGGTTGCGGTATCAGTCTGGCCAGCCTCCGCTTGACGTTCCGGCCGCCGACTTCGATACCACAGCGGTAGGGATTATCGACTGCGAAGACGCGATGGCGTTTTTGATGGTTGGATTGTACGGCGCATCCCGCGGCGCGAATCCACAAGTGCTCTTGGGGCTAGAACAGAAAGCCGACGCAGCAATTTCGGACATGGCTTTGGAATACGTTCGCCGCTCTCAAACGGTCACGTATCGCCGTACAGCCTACGGTGAAGGCGGTTCCAATGACGGTGGCAACACCAATTTGGGACAGGCAGGGCAGGGATAATGTCCTTCTTCCGCTATGACGGGGTAGTGCGCAACGCGCCAGGGGAAGCGATTCCGGGCGCTTACGTGTACGTCTGCAACCAGCCGGCGACCACCAGTGCCATTCCGCCAAGTCCGCTTGCCAACATCTATTCCGATTCAAGCGGAACAGTGCTGGCGAATCCCGTCATTGTTGATGGCAACGGTAACTTTTCGTTCTACGCATCGCCCGGACTTTTTACACTTGTCTTCTTCGATCCATTCGATCGTATCCCGACCACGGTATTTCTTGACCAAACTGTTGCGAGTCCGGGAGCTGGAACAGTAAGCAGTGTCGCGGAGACGGTTCCGACGGAGTTTGCCATCGCCGGTTCGCCGATTACGACTTCGGGAACGCTGGCGATTACCAAAGTCAATCAGAACGCGAACTCGGTATGGGCTGGACCTGTTTCAGGACCGGCCGCGCAGCCAACGTTTCGTGCATTGGTCTCTGCTGACCTTCCCGCCGGCGTGGGGAGTGTTACCAGCGTCGCGCTGACTTTCACGCCATCGGCACTGTTCACGTCGAGCGTTGGCGGAAGTCCAATCACCAGTTCCGGGACTCTTGCGGTAACTCTTGGGCTGGCGAACCAGGCCGCAAATAAATTCCTTGCCGGTCCTGCATCGGGCGGCACTGGCGCGGTCACTGCGCGCCTAATGGTTCCCGCTGACTTGCCGGGACAGGTTACTACGACATTCTCAGCGACACCGACATTCGATGCCAGCGCGGGAAATGGTTTCAAAATGACGCTAACTGGAAACGTGACTTCCAGCAGTGTCACCAACCCAACGGCGGCGCAGACCATCACGTTTGTTATCACGCAAGATTCGACAGGTGGCCGCACGTTTGTATGGCCAACGAATTTCAAGGGAGCAAGCGCAATCGCCCCTGACGCTAATTTGGTGAGTGTTCAGTCGTTTTATTATGACGGAAGTTTTTGGCGCGCCACTGGTCCAGGAATGACTATGGTGTCGTAAAATGATGCCCATGAATATCTACTTGGTGGTGAATAAAATCAACGGTAAGAAGTACGTCGGACAAACAATCCAGACCTATCGCCATCGGTGGACAGACCATTTGGCAGAATCCAAAAGAGGAAAGGGCTACCTGTTAGGAAGTGCAATTAGGAAATATGGAGCATCAAATTTTGACGTTACAGTTATCGGAAAAGCCGAAAGCAAGGAACAACTGGATGCTCTGGAAATTTCTTTGATACAAGAACACAACGCTTTGTATCCACAAGGCTACAACTTGGAGCTTGGTGGCTCCGCGCCCATGCACTCTGCTGAGACGCGGGCCAAAATGAGTAGAGCCCTCAAAGGAAAGAAAAGGACTGACCAGCACAAACGAAATTACTCGTTAGCATCGACTGGACGTATCTTTTCAGAAGAGGCGAAAGCGAACATGCGGAAAGCATGGATTCACAGGAAATCGCGGCCTCTTCCGGAGCTAACAAGACTGAGATTGCGGCGCGCTTATGACTGGAAGAAAGAAGTTTTTAGGCGATGGAAAACTTCCGGTCAATTAGTTCCCGCATAGCAGGCCACGTGAGCCTTAACACGGTTGCAAACAAAGAAAAGGCCAGCGTTCGGGGGCTGAGTTGGAGAAAATAAAATGGCACTAGCAACGCTTTCAGTAGCAGGTGGCGCAGTACAGACCAACGACCAGCGTATTCAGCGTTTCTATGGAACGTTGACGTTGAGCGCTCGGACTGACACTTATCCGGCAGGCGGATTGACTCTCGATTCCGTACTGGCTGCGGCACTCCCGGTCACTTCCAATTCCGCAATGGTTTCCTTTCGGGCGACTGGCGCCGGTGCTGGCTACATCTATCAGCGCATCCCGTCCAACGGGAAACTGATGATCTTGCAGGTTCCACCGTCCGGCTCTCTCACCACGGCGGCGCCGTTGCAAGAATTGTCCTCGGCTGCGAACTCGCTATCCGGTGTTTTCGCCGACACGATTTCGTTCGTCGCGGAATATCTGCGGAACGCATAGTAAATCCAAAGAAGGAGGACGGAACTAGGCGAGTGATGCCGCTTAGTTCCGTTTTTTCTATACGCAGAACGCGCAAGATCCTCTCGTTCAAGTCCCACTGAATCTCTTTGGCGGTCTCTATACAGAGGCGGACCCTACCAGTCTGCCCGACGGCGCGAGTCCGCTTTCGATCAACTGCGACTATGACTTGGGTTCAGTGTTCGGCCGTCCCGGGAAAGAGAGTGTGTTCAGTTACGCCGGTTCGTCCTACATTCTCAATCCAGCTTTCACTCAATCAGTAGGAAGTGGCCAAGCCTGGTCGGGTGGCAGCGTTACTTTGAACCAGGGCGGCGGCGGTTCAGGGGCAAGACTTCTCCAAAGTGTATTTAAGCTGGGAGAAAATGTTGATACCGATTCAGTCACTATAAACCTGAGTGCAGACAGCCTCGTCGTTATCAGTTTGTGGCATTACAACTTGGGCGTCGTGAGCATCATCGACAGCTTCGGACTGGATTGGCACGCGATCCACCAAAGCCAGTATTTTTACCAAGCAGGTCCGGCAAACGAAGCGCTGGAAATGTTTTGCGCTTTTACCGGAAGCAATTCAGGCGAGAACCTGATCAGAATTTCAACCCTGAACAACGGGCGAGCGTTCAACGTTGCTGAATTTGCTGGCATCATTCCAGTTAGCACAGTGCCTGGTTCGGCTGGGGCGTCGAGCACCAGCACACCCACTGAAGCGCCTAGCGACATTGGCAGCGGTCCGGTAGAGACCAACAACGACCCAAGTTTCGTCGTATCGGCGGGATATTCGGCGGCTATTTCTACACTGACTCCCGGCTTTGGTTTCACTTCATCCGGTGGTGGTCTCGTCGCCGATGTCGGAATTTTGCAGACGCAATTCTTCGTTCCGTCCTCTATCGGAAGTTATTCGCCTACATTTGGATTGGACGCCAAGAACGTATGGGCCGCAGTAACTCTAGCGTTTGGTTCCACACCTGGCGGGGGTGGTGGCAGCCCTAATTCGCAAACTCTGCAATCGCTTAATTTCGGTCCGCCGATTCCTGTAAACGTGAATCCTCTTCCGGTTCCTTCATGTGGCTGCGGATGCACGGAAGCCGACGAACTTCCGGTGTTTGGCGTGGAAGTGTTGATTACCGGAAGCCAGGACAACAACGCCCCAGACGCGATTCTTTCGGTGCAACTGCAATTGCCGGATGGCAGTCTCTCTCCAACGATTCACACGACACAACTTCCGGCAAGCCCCGGAACCGTGGTTGTCGGGAGTCCTACCGATAATTGGGGATTGACGCTCAGTGCTTCGATTCTCAGCGACCCGAATTTCACGGTGAATATCGTTGCGACGACAACTGGCGGCGAGGTTGTAACTTTCACCGCAACGGTACAGATTCAGGTCTTCACAACGCCGAATCCGCCGCCAGACATCAATTACCTCAAGACCTTCGCGCAGACTGGCGGCGAAGTCTATTCGCTGGTGCTTGGCAGCAATGGAACGATGTACCGCGAAGATGCCATCAACAATCCGAATGTGCTCTCCGCGGTCTATTCGGCGATCGAGCCAGACACTTTCGCGGAATCGGCCACGATTGACGATCGAGAATTTATTGCGCTGTCCAATCTTCTGAATGGGACGGACATCCCGTACACCTACGACGGCACGAACTTTGACCGACTCTCGCAGGTTGGTCCTGGCGCGCCGCCGACGGCTTCCACGTCCACCGCGACTATCGATATCCTGAGCATCACCCAGCCGACTGCCAAAGGCGACCCGGAAGCCCCTGGGCGGCTATCAGGGATTCTCTGGTCCAATGGTCCGGGTTCCACCGCACCCGGAAACGTGTTGACGGTCTATTACGCTCGCGTCAGTGCGCAACCAGTGGCAGACCCCGACTTACAGCCCGGAGTTGGCGTTGAGATTGCCGGCGTGGACGTGCCAGGTCCGAATCAGGATTTCAACGGCCAGACGGTAGACGGCGATTACATTGTGGTGAGCGTCGGGCAAGGTGTTCCGCCCGGAGGGGAGTTTGAACGCTGGTTCTTTACCGTGGTCATGCCGTCCACGCAAAGTGTTAATCAGGCCGACCACGAAGAAGGCCACGGGCCTTTTGGCAGCTATCAGGTCACAACCGCCACGCTGACCGCTTCGGCTCAGGTTCCCAATTTGGAAGTGGGGAACTCTATGGCCATCTCCGGCACTGGTGGCTCCCCGCCGGCAGGATATGACGGCACATGGGTAGTACAGAAGACGCCAAACGCGGCACAGTTGCAGATTACCAGCACGTCACTGACTGGAAACGTCGCCACTTACGGTTTCAACCTGATAAGCGGAACCAATCCGACGGTTGGACAGGCCGTGACCGTAACCGGGACGCTGAACGGTAACGGCATTTTCAACGTGACCAACGGAGTCATTTCCTCGACCTCGGCAGGCGTTTTCTCAATCAATCTGGCGGGCGCGGACGTGTCCAGCGTGGCGGAAGACGGCATCGGCGTAATCTTCGGAACGATCTTCGTCTTCGATCCGCTGAAAGTGGTAGGAAACAAAACTGGTGGCACTCTGGTCACGGTGGGAATCATCTCCGCTGGAATCCGCAAGGTCTGCTATTCGTTTCTAACCCGCAACGGGTACATGACTGCGCCATCTCCGATCCTGACGTTTGACGTTCCGGTGGGAGCCTCGACGCTGACCATCGGGAACCTGGCATCCGGGCCGGACGATGTGATTGCGCGTGTGGTGCATTTGACGGCCGCCAACGGTGGGAACTTCTACAACATCCCGATTCCAGTGGACGTGTTGAGCAACGGAATCACTGTCATCAATACCTCGACCTACCTGAACGACAACACTTCGCGGAGCATCAATCTGAGTTTCTCGGATGGGGTATTGCTCGCGGCCAGCGGAATCGACATTCAAGGAAACAACCTTTTCGCCACAATCGAATTGGGAAGCATCCTCGGGGTTATCGGTTATGCGTCGCGCTGCTTCGCTCTCGGCGAGCAGAATAAAGTCCCGAATCTTCTGAACTGGTCTTTTGACGGCGGGTATCTGGAAGTGGCTCCGGCGCCGCCGAAACAACCGCTCGGCTGGACGTTTGACGCAACTTCTGGCGCTGGCGGTACGCTGGTGGATTCTCCGATCTTCGGATTCGCCTACGAGATTTCAAACGCTACCGGAAGCACTCAAGCCAAGTACGGCATGATTACTCAACCTGCCTTCCAGGATGAGTTCAAGGTTCCGATTTTCCGGGCGTCCACAAAGTACAGCACGCGCATTACGGCGCTGAAGACCGCCGGAGGCGCAAGTGGCAATCTCGTTGTCGATCTTTACAGCCCGTCCACGGCGACATCGCTTGGAACGTTTTCGGTTCCTCTGGCTTCGCTGACGGACACCATGCAGATATTCACCGGCGCGATGCTGACATCCGTTTTGGCTCCCGTGCCAAACGATTTGCTTCTGCGAATCTACGCGCAGAACATTCCAGACGGAACGACGATTCAAATTGACCGCAACGAACCGTTCCCGACAGAACAGCCGAATCTGGACACCCAAGTTACCGGAAGCTACGTCAACAATTTTGAGGCGTTCGATGAAAGCGGAGAAGGCGGCATCGTTGACACCGCGGGAGAGAACCAACAACCCGTGCGCAGCGCGTTTACGCTCTACGACACGCTGTATTTGGTGAAGACAGGATCGTTTGTCTCCACACAGGACAACGGAAGCACGGAGCCGTCTGGTTGGAGCCTAAGAATCGTATCGAACTCCGTCGGTACTCCGTCAATCTATGGCGTGACGACCGGAATTGACGAACCAAACACCGGAGAAGCGTGGGCGATCGTTGCGGGACAGGCCGGCGGGTACATTTTCAACGGTGGCGAACCGATCAAAATCACTGAAGAAATTCAGCGGCTATGGAACCTGATTAACTGGCGCTACGGCCACACCCTTTGGGTGAAGAACGACGTAAAGAATCGCCGCGTGATGTTTGGCGTGCCTCTGAAAACTCCTAACCAGTGGTTGCCGACCGGAATTATTGCCGACGACAGCAACCCGACGACGCCAAACGTCATTCTGATGTGCAACTACCGCCAGTTGAACACTGGATCTGCACTGGCAGAGAAGGTCGGAGTCCATGTTTCGTATTCCGGGCGCCTGATTGCTTCGGAACTGACGCGGAAGTGGTCGATCTGGACAATCAAAGCGCCGTGCGCCGCGTTCCTGCGCCGTGATGACACCACGGAGCCGCTTTTCTTCGGAAACTCCGATGGAAACGGAAAAGTCTTTGAACTGGTGGACGATTTTGGCCAAGATGACTGCTCGGCCATCCAGCAAATTTACGATACCTACGGATTTGTGACCGATGAGCAAGGGCAAGGTATGCGAATCGGCTCATTGCGCAAGGTCTACACGTATATGTCGATGCTAGTGGACGGAACCGGGAATTTGAACGTCCGGGTGTTCCCGAATACACTCGATTCTCAGTATGCGCATGATTTGCTGCCACGAATCACTCTGCCGCAGATGACCGACGGAGATATTGAGCTGCCACTGAACGAAACAGCGAATCGGTTGTTCTTCCAGTTCAAGACTGACGCTATTGGAGCGTCTTTCAACCTGAGCAGAATGATGGTGGCTTTGCAGCAAGACCCGTGGTCGCCGATACGTGGGAAAAATTACTAATCTTATATATGCTTCCATCTTCCACGACGAGCTATTCTAGATACGGAATCAGGAGTTATTCCATACTTTTTGCAGATTGCATCGATAATGTCCTTTTCCTCCTTTGGTCTTGGGCCAGTACGATACGCTTTAGGATATTTAAGACGTATCTCTTCCACTTGCTTTTGTGTAAGAACACACTGACCGTTCCTTTCTCCGACGCAGGAGCGTCCACGAGAAACCATGTCCCTGTGGTTATCCGCGTCCGTGCCAACTCTAAGATGTTCTGGATTTACACAAGCCGGGTTGTCGCAGCTATGAAGGATACCTTTGTCTTTTGGTATTTTTCCATTTGTCAGAATCCACGACACTCGATGTGCGCGCTCTATCTTATTATGGCGGTCGTTCCAGATAAGCCCATATTGGTATTTCCCACGTATTTTAGCTCCCATCCAAAGCCAGCAACGCCCGAGAGAGTTGTCTGTAGGATGCGGCGGTCCGTTTTTGTTGACCTTGTCCCAAAATCTATGTTTCATTGGGACTCGGACAAAGCGGCCTTTGGCATCTATTTTCATGCGGAGAAGTTTACGTCCATAGTATCCAAAACGCAAGAAGTGAGGGCGTAATGGCGAAGAGTGCTTCTCCGGCGGCGTTGGATATTCAAAAAGAAATTTCTCGCCTGCGCAAAGTCGATGAAGGACAGTGGTTACAGTCTGCTTTGCAACGCATTGAGGATGCCGTCAACAATCTAGGGAAAAACGGAGCTATTCCGCCCAAAGGTGTTCTGCCGCCACCGCCTACCATTCAAGAACTAACGGTTAAAACCAACGGGACTGGTATGGTCCATGCGGTAATCAACGACTCCAACCCCATCGACAAGGGACTCAGGTATTTTATTGAATACGACACAGACCCAAATTTTACGCGCCCTCATCCGGTTCATCTTGGCGCTTCTCGTTCAATGACTCCAATTACTTTACCTGCGCAGGACGACGACGGAAACCCGCAGCAGTTTTATTTTCGCGCCTATTCGCAGTATCCCGGTGGAAAGCCTGGGCAAGTAGTGCATTATGGTGGCACCACGCCGACCGCAGTGGACCCTGGCGGCACGCAGCAAATGACGCTTATTCCCAGCACTGGAAGTGGGACAGCTCAGGTTTCAGGACAGCAAGGCGGTTCAGGCTTCGGAAAAGTTCTCACTCGGCCATCGGCGGGACCGAAGAGGGCGATTGTATCGTGAGCAAATCGGTCGGTTCAGTTATTCAGGAGTACTACTTAAAGACTACGGACTGGACACCGATTGTCGCTCCAATTGAGTGCGGCTATTGGATGTTTCTGCGAACCAACAACCGCACAAAGATTGGGCGCTGCTCCGACGACCAAAACATGGAAACCTGCTATTGGCTGGACGGGTATGACTGGGTGACGTTTAGTTGTCCGGCTCTCTACAAAAAGTTTCGGTTTGCAAAGGGTGACACCGTAACATTCCTAAAGGCCACGGCAGAGAATACGATTGCATATTTTGAATTTTACAACTGAGGTGACGGAATGAAATATCTGGACAAGATGGGAACGTGGAGGCGGGTGTTGTATTTTGCACTCTTGCTGGCGTTCATCGGTGCCGTCAATATGTCGGGACAGCAACAGAACTCTGGCGGCCAAGCGGTCACGATCAGCGGTTCTCTGCCGGCTGGTGCTGCCATCGTTGGAAAAGTAGGGATTGACCAAACGACTCCCGGTACAACGAACCTTGTTTCCATCGGGACGGGCGGCCACGTAATTATTGACTCGGGATCGACGACAGCGGTAACAGGAAACGTTACCGTCGCGCAGGCCACGGGAAGCAATCTCCACGTCGCAGTGGATTCGGCTCCGACTACCACAGTGAGTGGAACAGTGGCGAACGGAACGGGAGTTGCGAATATCGGTATCGTGCGCTCCGTCCCTTCGGCGTGTACGCAGTCAACAAATTTCACCAATAGCACGGTCGGAGTCGCCACGGCCGCCGGAACGTCCGTCACTAGCACCACCACTTGCGTTACGGATGTGTACGTCAACAACATCACCAATTCCGCGGTCACATTTCGCCTCGCGGACAAAACCGGGACTCCGATCATTTGGATTGGTGGCAACGCAGATTTCACCATCCCGGCGAACTCCAATGTGAGGTTTCCGTTAGGCGGGGTGACATTCGCTAACGGGATAACCGCCATCGCTGGAACTGGCAGCGCGTTGAACCTACAGGTCAACGGGTTACAGTAATGCGGCGAATCGGGTGGCTGTTCCTTCTTCTTCTGGTTCCTACGTTTCTTGATGGGCAGCAGCAAACTTCGCTGCCCATAACCCGATTCAGTTGCTTTGTTCAAGCGGTAACAGCTATAACGCAGTGCCAAGCCGCGCCAGCAGCCGGACTGCGCGCCTACGTCACTGATTTTTCTTTTTCCAACCAGGCGGCGACAGTTCAAACTCTCGACATCGTTTTCGGAACAGGAACAAACTGCGCAACAGGAACCACTGCGCTGACTCACAAATTTCAAATGGGTACGAACGCGACTACAACAAGTCCACAGGTAGTTGGCGCGGATTTAGTTTCTCCATTGGTGCCGACGGCCGCCAACGCCATTTGCGTGCGTCCTTCTGCCGCTACCGCGTTTGGGGCAACCTTAACGGGTTATACCGGACCATGATCCGCCAGTTCGTGGAAGAGGATTTACCCGTGCTGACTGAGATCCATGCGGCGAACGAACTGCCGCCGAACTGTATGCCGGACCCTTCCGACCCGCTGATGTTGGTGAAAGCGGTAGTGGAAAAAGATGGTCGCGCAATCATGGCGACTTTCCTGCGCGGAGCCTCGGAAATATATCTACTGGTCGATCACCAGTATGGAACGCCAGAAGAACGTTGGGAGTGGATGAAAGAACTAAAAACGTACTTGGCGCACGAAGCATGGAAACTCGGGCTGGACCAGATGACTTGCTGGGTGCCGCCGGAAGTGGACAAGAGTTTTGGTAAGCGATTGGAAGAGTTAGGCTTTCAGCGCTCTACCTGGCAGTCCTATACCCTAAACATCACATAGTTGTGGTACGATTTCTGCACATCGGGTGAATCGTGAGGCGTTGCAATGTTTCGAGTACGCGACAACCCGACTTTTGACATCGCCACAGGTAAGTTCCTCCATTCAGATGGCGAATCGTTCATCGAAGAATTTCCCATCCGACTTGACCGCGACGTGCAGGGCAAAGCGAAGAAAGATCGCCAAACTGCGCAAGATACCGCGTCCGGCTACGGCTCCGGTGCCGCGCAAATTGGTTCTTCCATCATCCCTGGTCTTGAGCGTGACGCCAACAATCCCACCGGCTACGACCCGACCGACCTAAATAACATGCTGGTGTCGAGCCAAGAAGCGGTAGGCGGCTCAAACGCTGGCGTGACTGGCGAAGCGAACCTCGCCGCAGCACGCACGCGCAATGCCGGTGGATTTGGCCGTGTTCTCGATGAAGCTGCACGAATCAAAGGCCGTCAACTCTCCACCAATGCGCTGAACGTGCAGAATGAAAACGCTCGGCTGAAACAGCAGAAGCAGCAAGAAGCCCGTACTGGATTGGAACATCTGTACGGCGTAGATACTTCCGCCCAACTTGGGGAAGGGAAACTGGCCAACGAAGATTTGAATACCGCGCTGGAAGCCGGGAAGTCTGGCTGGCAGCAGAACGCAATGGGATGGATGAACACAGCGGCGAACGTGGCAAAGGCGTTCAAGCCGGAAAGTGGCGGGGGCGGCGGCTAATCCATGCTGACTTTGGACGACATTCGGGCACTCCCCAACGATCCCAGCGAAGAACATCTCATCGCTGCTGGTCTGTTGCCGAAGCCTGCTCCACCACCGTCCATTATTCCGGCGGCCAGTGGGCCGATTCCTACGCCTTCTGCGGTTACTCCGCGCGCTGAACCTTCTGCGGATTGGAAAGCAAAACTGGCGGCTACGGCTCCGCACGCTGCGACGGTGATACCGCCGATGCAGCCGGTTGCTCCCGACCTCGGCAGTCCTGTTACTCCCGGAAACGCAGGAGCACATCCTACGGACGAACTTTCGAGTCCAACGATCCCTGCATTGCCAAACCTGAATTTCAAGGAACGGCAAGCACTTCCGATTACTTCTCCGGGTGCTCCGGCGAACAGTTCCGCATCGTTCCGCGCGCAGATCGAGCGGTTGCAGGACCAGAAAGCACACCCCTGGGGAACTGAAGAGAACCATCCTGGCCTGCTAGGTAAAATCGCCCACTACGCGGCGAAGGTTGGGAACATAGCAGGTGACATCTTTGCGCCAGCGACAATGGCGAATATCCCCGGCACCGAATTGAACAAGACGGAGCAACTCCGCGAGGCCGAAAGCAAAGAAGCTAAAGCGGAAGGCCGCGAGACTGCGGAGAAGACCGCTGAATCAGAAAACGAATTGCGCGCAGCGGAAACCAAGAAAAATTTGGCGATGGCTGACCGTGAACCAGGCACGACCGCTGAACGGGAAGTGTTTAAGGATTTGACCACTGGCGAGAACGGTGGTCCGCGCGTCAATCCCGATACCGGGAAACCATATACCGCGCTAGAGGCTTTTGAGGCTGTAAGGCAAGCCGAACAGAAGTCCACGACAAAGCCAGAGAGCATTGACCAGGCCGCAGTAGACGCAAAGATGAAGGAAACCAATCCGCAGACTGGCAAACCTTTTACGGCGTATGAGGCACGCGTGGAATTGGCGAATGACATTGCCGGCGGTAAGAGCAAGGGACCGTCCAGCGCGGAAGAGGATCAACGATACGAAAAAATAATGACCGACGTGCGGATGGGAAAGCCGGTGTCGGCAGAAGATAGGGCGTGGGCTGGCGTTTACGAAAAGCGTAAAACGCTTGGTCCTTTTGCCGCGGCTGTTGCGCAAGCTCCGCAAAAATCCACCGAACGGTCTGACAAGAGCTACCAGTACAATGCAACCGCTCTTGAAAAAGTAGCTACTCCTGTCGAGCAGACAATGGCTCGCATGGGGCGTTTGATGGAAGCCCTGAATCAACATACCCCGGCCGCCGATGCTCTGGTCGGTCCTGAATTACTGACCATTATGGCTGGTGGACAAGGTTCCGGTCTTCGTATGACTGAGGCGGAAATTTCACGCATCGTCGGTGGACGTTCGCATTGGCAGGATTTGCAGGCAGCAGTACAGAAATGGAGTCTCGACCCATCCACAGCCAACTCCATCACAGCAGATCAGCGGAAACAGATGCGCGATTTGGCCAGCGCTGTTCAGCGGAAACTTGTAGCAAAACAGGTTGTGTTGGACAAAGCTCACGAAGAACTTCTGGATAGCGAAGATCCAAAAGACCACCGTCGAGCAGTAACCGACGCGCGGCGAGAACTGGACAAGATTGACGCCGGCGCGGAAGCCGCGAAGATTCGCGGAGAAGGCGGGGAGAAGATCGCCACGAAAGAATTACTGGACGCTTACGCCAAAGCGCACAACGTCTCCGTCGATGAAGCCAAAGCCGCAGCCAAGAAATCTGGATATAAGATTCAAGGCGAAAAGTAATGTTCCAGAGTCCTCAGGTAGATTTTGATGAATTTGCGAAGTCTCGCGCGCCGAAAGCGGCCCCTCCGTCCGATTTTGGAGAGTTCGCCGAATCCCAACAGCCAGAAGAGGAAACTGGCGGTGAGCAAACCCGCGAAGAACTTCCAGGAGCAACCCCGCGGCTGAAAGCCAGCGTAGAGGCTGGAAAATCTCCAAAGATACCGCTTACTCCGCTTGAGAAACGCACGCCGGGAGAAGGAATCTCCACCAAAGGTGCTGGCTCGGAATGGTGGAATAAACTAAAGCAACTCGCGCCATCGGACCCAACTGAGGGACGGTCTGTTTTTGACCCTAAGTTTTGGTACAACCCGAATAAGGCTGGTGTCGATCCTGCTCATGGCGGCTTGGCTCAGGCTGGCGATGAAGCCTCTCACGAATACGACCGCGCGCGGAAAGCAGGTAGCGGGATTATTCCTTCCATCGCTACGGCGGGAGTCGTTGGCGCTGGCTCTTTGCTTGGAGTAAGCAACAAAGAAGAGGAAGAACAAGCAGAGCGCGGCGAGGGCGGAAAGATCATCGGCGGTGCCGCTGCACCCGCAACCGTGGCCGCACTCGCTCCTTTGGTTGGTCCGGCAGTTGAAACCGGAGCCAAAGGCTTGCGAGCTGGTGTGATCCGACCGATTGCCGACACGATGGCAGATAGGTTCGCCACACCTGCGGTTGCTCCCGGCCTATCGGATGTCGCTAAAGCGAATCTTGAGCAACCTCTCGCACGGCGCGGGGTTGAGAAAGTCCTACGTTCCAGCGGTATGCCATCGGGACAAGCGGGATTACGAGACGCGTTCTCTATTGCTGCACCTGACCTTGCTGAAATTGAACGTAGTCAACCAATCGGGAAATCTGGCACACAGGGCGGAATAATCCGTCCTGACATGCGGCTGCGGCAAACAGTCGAGAATATCGACAATCGGCTGGACGATATTTGGAAGAAAGAACGCCAGCCACAAATTGAGCGAAATGCAGAATTGCCAACCCTGTCCCGCGAGCAGTTGCTTGGCGATGCCACAATAGACCAACTCAAACGAATCGAAAAAACGTTCAAGATGGACATCCCTGACCAGATCAATCTTGGCGATGCCGACAAGATGCTGGTCAAGGTAAATGCCCGTCTTCGTCGCGCTGAAGGCATGACGCCAGAAGCAAGGGCGCTTGCTCTTGAATTAAGTCCAGACTTGCAGAAATTCAACGAAATGAAGGGAGAACTCCACCGGAGCATTGGCGACTTGCTTGAGCGCGTCAATGAGCCGGGAATCAAAGAATTTAATCGGCGGTACGGTGCGTTGTCGGAAGTACGCGATGCTCTACGAAATAAAATGAATCCCGTGGAAGCGGAGCGGGTTCTGGACAGTGTTCGCGCCACTGGCGGCTTAGGCCGCAACGTAAACCTTTTTGAACGGTTGCATCTAAAAGCCTCGCCGGGACGTTTGGCGCAAAAAGGATTGGAAGACCTCTCGCGGTCTAACTTGCAAATCGTTCCACCTATAGAACGTCCACCAGTTGCAGGGCTACTGCCAGGGATTCCTGAACCTCTCAGCGGTCCCGGCGATACCAGTGGACCAGTCCGCGGCGGCCGCTGGACGACTCCCGCCGGATTGATTGAAGGTATCCCCCCGGTAGAGGGCGAGTACATCCCGCCGGCGGAAACGGCTAACGGTCTGCCATCGGCTACCGTAATAGAACCACACCCGAAAGTTCCAACACCTTTCCGCGTGGAAGCTCCACGTATGCGCGCTGGCACGATACCGCCGATTGAACCAGTCACCAGCACAACGATGCTCCCGGGTGGGGCTGGCGTTCGCAATATCAAACTTTTGTCCGGGCCGACTGCCGAAGCGCCTGCCGCAGTAAAGCCGATTGAGCCGGTTGCTCCGAAACCTGCTCCGATTGAAACAAAGCCTGTCATTCCTGAGACGAAGCCGGTTATCCCTGAAACGCCGGAAGAAGAGGCCATACCAGCCGAAATTAAGGGCATCACTGAGCCTGTAAAACCAAAAATCGCAAAGGTGAAAACGAAGCCGATCGAGAAGCGGTTCACCAGCGAAGAGATTGCCGACGCAGAAGGCATGTTGCGCGCCGAAGCGGAAGCGTCACAGTCTGGCGAAAAACCTGCGCGGTATTTCGATGAAGTTGGCCAGACAGATCAACCGCTAAAGGAACGTCCGAAAGAAGGAACCCGAATTGGTGGCCAGTGGCGCAGTGTTTCCAGCGGCCGCAATATGTTCCCATTCCTGAGAGAGAATCCAAAGGTCAACGCAGGCGAAATTCTCAAAGCTCTCCGCAACAAAGACAGCGCAGCATATAGCAGGCTGATGGAGCGCGCCGTGGACTTTAACAAGCGCCACGCGCCCCCACCGGATGAGGCTTATGACTTCATTCGTGGACTTGGCGGGAATCCTGATGCCGAAACAGAAGGAATCCAAGAGGACATTGGTGGGGCTGAACCAACTTTCAACCCGGAAGAGATCGAGCAGGCACCGGAAGTAAAAGAGCATCCGTCGATTGGTCTCATTAAGGCGATAGCCGAAAAGAAGGGTGGCATCCTTCCTGGCATGGAGGAACACGTCGCCAACCAGCAGAACGGCGCCGCAAAGGTGGCCGGGGAGAATCTGACCGCCGAAGCCAACACGCCGAAAGACATCTCGCAGGCCGCCGGCCGCATGGAGACACACTCGCCGCTATTCCGCGGCACAGAGGCAAGTCCGCAACGGGAGATATTCGGCAACGCACCGGCAAAGGCAGAACTCCCGGCGACCGTTGCTCCGGTAGTCCAAGAGGCAGGCTGGAAGTTTGAGGGAAAGAACAATCTCGGCCAGTACATCATCCGTATGCCCGGTACGGAAGTACGGCTCCATCTGTTTGAAAGGGAATTGCAGCCGGACTTCATCCGCCGTCAGATCATCGCCAAAGAGAAGCAGTACGGCACTCCCGGACCAGAAAAGAAGTAACCCTTGCGCCAGAACGCAAATTTGCGTATAAATCTTGCGTGCCAAAAATCGGGATAGTTACAAACTTAGGTTCTCGCGGACTGCTCCGCGATGCCACTCTCATTAAGCCAATAATCGAAGCGTTGGGATACGAAGTGCAGTTTCTTCAGTATGAGGAACCATGCGAAGAAACGTTCGCGCTTTGTATTTTTTTAGAGGTAACTCCACGCAGTTTGATTAAGTGCTCCGAAGCGCCGCCGTGGGTATTCGTCAATCCTGAGTTTCTCCGACCGGAGAACGTGAAGATTATCCAGCGGCATTTTTCCCGCGTGCTCTGCAAGACCCATGAAGCTCACCGTGTCTGCTCAGAAGTGTTTGGCGAGAAGGCGCGGTACGTCGGTTTCATTTCAGAAGACAAGCACGATCCGTCAGTACAGCGGATACACACGTTTCTCCACGTCGCCGGGAACAGTAAGGTCAAAGGCACTCAGGCAGTCATGGACGCTTGGAAGTGGCGCAGGAACGGAGAAGGATTGAACGCCAGCCTAGTCGTTGTGTCGGACTGGCTGGAACAGAAAGACGCTCCGAACGGCGTAACTGTGTTCAGCAAGATTGACGACGCTGAATTGACGCGGCTACAAAACGCCTGCATGTTCCACTTGCAACCATCGGAGACAGAAGGATTCAGTCACGTAATCCACGAAGCGATGTCGGTGAACGCCACGATCTTAACGGTGGACGCGCCGCCAATGAACGAGATTCACTCGGTCTACAAGATTCCTTCCACTGGTCAGACCAAGCTGCACCTGGCCACGATGAACGAAGTTTCCGCACTGGACATCTATACCGCTGTGCGCGAGATGTTGAAATACAAAGGACAGGGATTCGCCAAGCAGGGGATGCCGCGGGAAGAGTTCCTTGCTGGCAACGAAGCGTTCAAAGAAGCATTTACGGAGCAACTGAAAGACATGGAGCCAAAACAATTCAAGCCGGTCAATCGTCCAAAGTCTAAATCACCGTCCATCGCCTTCATCGGTAACTTCGCCGCAGAACACTCAACCGAAAATCAAATTTTGTGGGCATTGGAACAAGGTCTCGGCTACGAAGTCGAAAAGCTCCAAGAGAACGAGACCAACTTGGACGCCATTATGGAAGCAGCACTCTACAACGGGCTATTGCTGTGGGTGCGCACTCCGGGTTGGTTAAAGGTTCCAGATGAGCATATGTTCGATGCGTTGGAGCACCTGAAAACAAATTACGTTAAGACATTCGCGGTTCACTTGGACAAGTTTTGGGATATTCCAGAACGGGAATCGCTAATCGGGAAGTCTCCGTTTTGGAATGTGGAATATGTATTTACCGCCGACGGCTCCCGCCAGAAAGATTTTGCCGCGCGTGGGGTAAATCATTTCTGGATGCGGCCAGCGGTCTCAGAAGTCTACTGCCATTCGGGAACGGTGCGGGAAGAGTACCGATGCGACGTTGGCTTTGTCGGAGCCAAGAACTACCACGAACAGTACCCGTTCCGCCGGCAGATGATTGAGTTTCTGGAACAGACCTACGGAGAGCGGTTCAAACACGTTGAGGGAGTCCGCGGCCATCTTCTCAATGATGTATACGCTTCGATGAAGGTGGTTGTCGGGGATTGCTTCGGTGCCGGGATTCCTTTCTACTGGTCCGATAGACTTCCAGAGACTTGCGGTCGCGGCGGTCTATTGCTGCATCCATTTGTAGAAGGCATGGAAGTTCCTTGCCCAAACTACGCCCCGCAAGACTTGGACAACCTGAAATATCAAATAGATTGGTGGCTGGATGTGGACGAGTCAGAACGCAGGGTGGTGCGGCAGAATTGCATGGAGCACGTCCGGCATCACGATACCTGGACGGACAGGATGGAGTGGATTCTTGAAACCGTTATGCGTTGATTTGTACTGCGGACTTGGTGGTTGGGCGGAAGGTTTTCTTTCAGAGGGTTACGACGTGATTGGATTTGACATCGAAAAACACGACTACGGAACCGGAGCGTATCCGGGCCAACTGGTTTTACAGGACGTGCTCTCGCTGCATGGTTCACAATTGAAACGGGCTAGGGTAATCGTTGCTTCGCCGCCGTGCCAAGAGCCGAGCTATCGCGCAATGCCGTGGAAGCGAGCCAAAGCATTGAACGAAATCGGTCCACCGCACAAGTTCATTGAACTGTTCAACGCCTGTTTTAGGATTCAGCAGGAAGCATCGGAAGCGGCTGGACGGCATATTCCGCTCATCGTAGAAAATGTGATGGGCGCTCAACGATGGGTTGGCAGTGCAGCATGGCATTTTGGTTCGTACTATTTGTGGGGCGACCTGCCAGCATTAATGCCGATTCCATCGAAATTGCGGAAGAGTTCGCACGTTCCTTTGGTCGAAACACCGCCTGGTACGGGCAAGACTTCATGGTTCTTTGGTAACTCAAAACACGAAGGCCAGAATTGGAGCAAGTTTGCAAAGACTGGTGAAGTCTTACCCCATTGGCGCATGGAAGCGCATCGAGATGATGTTGCGGGAGTAAAACAAAGAAACGGTGGTACTCAAGGATGGTTCGGAGAATACAAGCCTACCGGACAAGGTTCTAGGAATTTTTCTTCAAACTCAAAGGCACGCAAAGCCGCCAGTGCTCAAATTGCCAAAATTCCATTTCCTCTTGCTCGCCATATCGCGCAATGTTTCAAGGTGAACCAATGATCCCCTGCTTCTGGCATTACGGCGGCCGCGGGGCGTGGTGCCAAACAATCGTGGAATTTCTCACGCGTGGCTGTGAGCACCAAATGGGCATAGGGCCAGCCGTTACCGCCGTGGTAGTGGTGAAAGCTGACGCAGTGCCGTCAGAGCAGCAGTTAAACGCTGACCTAGCGCAGATCGAGCGCGGCGTGCTGATAGTGACCGCTAACGAGGAAGGAACCTTCCGGCCAGAGCTGATTACTCACCCACGGTTCAAAGTGTGGTTGCAGACTCCGGCGAAACATCAGTTTGCTCACCGATACTTGCCGTGGGGCTGGACGCCACTTCAGCACATGGACCTCGCGCGCCAATATGATTGGAGTTTTGCGGGACAGGTAACACACCAACGACGGGAACAGTGCGTGGAAGTGCTGCGAACTCTGCCACACGGCAAACTCGTTGTCACTTCGGGGTTTTCGGAAGGGCTGGACCGTGAAACATACGCAGACCTGTTGCAATCGAGTAAAGTAATTCCGTGTCCGTCCGGTCCAATTACGGTCGATTCGTTTCGTTTCTGTGAGGCTTTAGAGTCGGGAGCAGTGCCGATTCCTGACGGTATCTCTCCGCGTGGTCCGTATTTCGATTATTGGAAGCGTGTGTTTGGTAGGCATTTTCCATTTGCAGTGGCATTCTCTTGGAATCACGCGCCGGGGATTCTTAGACAGATATTGGTAAATTGGGACGAGTTCTCCCGTGGCTCTACGGCATGGTGGAAAGATAAAAAACAGGAATGGATTCACCAGTTGCTTGAGGACATCCACGCATGAACGACATCACCGTACTCGTTCCAACGTCACCGATAAAAAGCCATCCGTCAACCGCCATCATACAAAAGGCCATTGCCTCAGTTCAGAAACACCTACCAGACGCAGAAATTCGGATAATGATCGACGGCATCCGCGACGAGCAGAAAGAGTACTTGGAACGGTACGTGGACTACATCGGCAGGCTGGCGACCGAGGACTTCTTCTGCCAGGACAATATCCGGCTGTTTCCGTTCGTCAGTCACCAGCACCAAGTTGCCATGACGCGCCACGTCCTGAAAAGCGTCACGACTCCGCTGATAATGCTGCTCGAACATGACACCTTTTTCCTTGACGGTTTGCCAATAGACTTCGCGGGGATCGCCAGAGTAATTAAAGCAGGCCATGCGAATATGGTTCAGTTTCACTGCCAGTGGGAGCCGTGGATTATTCCAGAACACGAACACCTAATGCTGGACAAGGAACGGAACTACATTGACGGTGTGCCGATGGTGCGGACGTGGCAATTCAGCGCGAGACCACACGTTGCGAGTACAGACTTCTACCGTGGGATGCTTTCCAGTTGGTTCACCATGAACGCCAGAACCTTCATTGAGGATAGGATGGTGGACGTACTGGCTGGTGCGCGCATGGCTATCGGGAACGATGCGTGGGAAGACTGGAAGTTGTTCTACTATGCGCCAGAAGGAACGATTAGAAGGACATGGACCGACGACGGCAGAGCTTCCGATCCTAAGTTCCCTATCACATACTGAAGAGGTCATTGTGGCCAAATCTAAAGAGGAAAGATACCAACAACAGCGAGAGTGGGGCAGGAGAAATAGAGAAAAACTTTTAGCTTACGGCAGAACATCTGCAAAATTATGGAGAGAACGACACCCCGAAAAGGTTAGATTCCACAGGAATGAATATCGCCGGAGACTTAAAGAATCTGCATACGACAAACTCGGGAATAGATGCAACAACCCAGCGTGCCAGTGGTTAAATCCAGATGGGAGTCGAGGGTGCATAGACCGGAGATGTCTTCAAATTGACCATGTATTTGGCGGTGGTTGCAAAGAAAGAGCTATATTCCGAGGAAGCTCACCACTATACATCGCAGTGATTCGGGACAATCACGGTAGATACCAATTGCTTTGCGCAAACTGTAATTGGATAAAGAGGTCCATGATGAAGGAACATAAATGACATGCCAGACATCTTCATTCCAACCAGTGAAGTGACATTCTCCGAGAAGCTAGTCTGCGGCCGCTATCCGGTCAAAGTTCCGTCTTTCATGGACGTTCACAACTGGTGGGGAGAGTGGGAGACAGAGCGTTTCAGGTCAATGGAGACTCTGCTTGAACCGGGGATGCTCTTTTATGAAATAGGCGCTTTCGATGGTTGGCAGTCTGCAATTATCTCGCGCTTTGTTGGCGGCGGTAAAAACATGGTGCTGGTCGAGCCGGTAGCGGAGAATTGGGCGAACATCAAAGCCACTTGGGAAGCAAACGGAATCGGAAAGCCAGCGGTAGCGTTCAAAGGCTTCGTAGGAGTTGAGCAAGGACGGTCTGGCGCCGTGGTGAGTTTTAACGGAAACTGGCCGCAAGGCGTGGACTACTCCAAACTGATCGCGGTAACGAAATTCCAGCATATCAATGAGAACGCTGAGACCCCGGGAGTTCCACTAGACGTTCTGGCGTTTGTCGCCGGTTCACCGAAAGCCATCAATATCGACGTGGAAGGCGCTGAACTGATTGTTCTCAAAAGCGCGGAGATGGTCCTGCGAATCTGCTCCCCGATAGTCTGGATCTCCATTCACCCGGAATTTATGCGCGACCGCTACCAGCACGAACCGGATGAAGTTCACGATTTCATGCGGCGACTCGGCTACGAAATGTACCTGCTCGGGATAGACCACGAAATGCACTATCTTTGCCGAAAGAAAATATGAACTTGAAAGACGTCATCACCCTAATCGTACCGACCTCCCCGGTGCCATCACACCCGTCCACGTGCCTAATAGAGAACGCAATCACCAGCATCCGCTACCACTTGCCCGACTGCCCAATGATTATTCAAGCCGACGGTGTGCGGCCAGAGCAGGAACAGTTCAAGACTCAGTATCAGATGTACCTCTTGCGGCTGGATGAGCACATCAATGCCGGGAAGTTCGGGCCATGCAAGATGATTCGCTTCCCTGAATTTCGCCACCAAGCCGCAATGATGAAAGAAACGATGGCGAAGATCGAGACCCCACTGCTCGGATATTTCGAGCATGACTTTATCTTGCTTCCTGAATACGTGGACTGGAAGGGAATCGCAGACGCTATTCTCTCAAAGGAAGTCAACCAGGTCCGGCTGTACTATTGGTCCTCAATCATCCCGGAGCACTGGCACCTTATGGTTGACCGGGAACCCATCTTCGTTTGCGGAGTCCCTTTGCTTCGCACGGTGCAGTGGTCACAGCATCCACAAATCGCGTCCAAAGCTTTGTACGAGCAATTACTGGCCACGCTCTCAGATGATTGCAGAACCATGATCGAGAACGGAGTCTACGGTACAGTGCAGGCGCAACCGTGGGAACAGAATCGGTGCTCGATTTACGCGCCAATGCCATACTTGAAACGCGAAGCCCACCTGCACGCCAGGGAAGAACAACCGAAGTGGGAAGAGACCTTCACGTTTTGACACCAGAGCAAAAAGCCGACCGCGATAGCGTTTGGGAGCGCATAGCCCAAGAGCGCCCGGAGTTTACGCGTTCGATGGATTTGACCAACAACTACCACACGGTACGCGAGATCGTTTTAGGCGGTTCGCTGACGTGGCAGGAATCCAACAAGCGGTTCAAGCCATACCTGGGCGCGCGCATCATGGACATTGGAGCCAACGTGGGAATCTTTACCGCCTGGTGTGCCGCGAACGGTGCGCGAGTGGTGGCCTATGAACCGCATCCCCAAGTCTTCTCAGTGCTGACCGAAATGCTCAGTAGGAGCCAACTGCAAGCGCAGGTGGTTGCGGTGAACGCGGCAATCTCAGACCATAACGGAAAGATTCCGTTTCTGGCGCACGTCAATCCCGACCCTATGTGCATCTGGTACAACGGAGCGGTGGAAGCCGTAGCAGGGCCGTGGGTGCCAGACGACTACAAAAACTCCGTGCCGGTCCCTTGCGTGCGGTTCGCAGATGCCATTGGAGATACGGATTGGGACATGGTGAAAATGGACATTGAGGGCGCGGAGTTCCAGGTACTGCTGGCCGCTTCCCCGGAAGCCTTGCGCCGAATCAAATACTTGTATGTAGAATTTCACCCGTGGGGAACCGAAGATGCGTACAACCGGACCATTGAGAAACTGACAGACATCTTCCACTTCACAGGATTCTTCCAAAACAACATTGGACGCTGGGAAGTCGGGTATTGCCACAGCCGCTAAACTTTCCTCTTGACCGATTCGCAGTTTTGCGTACTATAGAACCCCATGACTAAATTCGCGTATTCGCAATTCCTGAAACAGAAACAAATTGTTCTGGAAGAGTCTGGAATGACTGTTGACAAAAAGACTCTCAACCCAAAGCTATTTGAGTTTCAGGCCGACATAGTGGCATGGGCGCTTCGCAAAGGCCGCTCTGCAATCTTCTGCGACTGTGGTATGGGCAAGACGGTTATGCAATTAGAGTTTGCTCTAAAGGTTCCTGGGAAGGTCTTAATCCTGGCACCTCTAGCGGTTGCGCAACAGACTGAGCGTGAAGGTGCCAAGTTTGGAATTGACGTGCTGTACTCTCGCCAGGCAGTAGACCGCAAAATTACCATCACCAACTACGAGATGTTGGAGCACTTCAATCCGTCCGATTACAACGGCATAGTCCTAGACGAATCCAGCATCCTTAAATCTTTCGATGGCAAGTTCCGTACAGAGATTACCGAAGCGTTTTCAAAAACACCCTATCGGCTGGCATGTACTGCGACCCCTGCACCGAACGATTACATGGAGCTTGGAAACCATTCGGAGTTTCTTGGGGCGCTGACGCGCACCGAGATGCTCTCGACGTTCTTCGTGCATGACGGCGGGGATACCGCCAAATGGAGACTGAAACGCCACGCCGAACGGGATTTCTGGAAGTGGATATGCTCTTGGGCGGTAATGATGCGGAAGCCGTCCGACTTGGGCTATTCCGACGAAGGTTTCATTCTTCCTCCGCTGCACTTTCATGATGTGACACTGGACGCGATTAAACCGACAGAAGGGATGCTGTTTGCCATGCCAGCATCCACGTTGCAGGAACGGCGCAGCGCTAGGTCATCGAGTATCGAAGAACGGGCCGCAGAAGTGGCTCGCATTGTGGCGTCTAAGCCGAAAGAGCCGTGGCTGATCTGGTGCAACCTAAACTCCGAAAGCGATGCGGCTGTTTCTCTAATACCAGGAGCGGTCGAGATTCGCGGTAGTGATGAACGATCAGACAAAGAGGCGCGGATGCTGGCATTTTCTGCCGGCGAGATTCGGGTTCTGGTTACAAAACCAAGTATCTGCGGATGGGGAATGAATTGGCAGCATTGCCCCAACGTGGCATTTTTTGGCCTGAGCGATTCCTATGAGCAATTTTACCAAGCAGTGCGACGTTGCTGGCGGTTCGGGCAAGAGAAACCCGTCCACTGCTACATCGTAACGAGTTCCAATGAAGGCGCTGTGACCGAGAATATCAAACGCAAAGAGAAAGACGCCGCGAGGATGGCCGAGGAAATGGTAAATAACATGCACGAACTAAACCAGAAAGAAATCAAAGGGAACGACATCCGAAAGAACGGAGAATACAAAACCAAGACCGAAAAAGGGATCGGATGGGAAATGCGGCTTGGGGATTGCGTCGAGCAGATGCGCGGGATTAAATCCAACAGTCTGCATTACTCGATCTTCTCTCCACCGTTCGCTAGTCTCTACACGTACTCTGCCAGCGAGCGCGACATGGGGAATTGCCGCACGCACTCTGAGTTCTTTCACCACTTCAATTTTCTAGTGCTTGAGTTGCATCGGGCATTGATGCCAGGGCGACTGGTTAGCTTCCATTGCATGAACCTTCCCACATCCAAAGAGCGGGACGGCGTGATCGGGATTACAGACTTTCGCGGCGAACTGATTCGCATGTTCCAGTCGGCGGGTTTTATCTACCACTCCGAAGTGTGCATTTGGAAAGACCCTGTGACCGCAATGCAGCGCACGAAGGCGCTCGGGTTATTGCACAAGCAAATCAAGAAAGATTCCTGTATGAGCCGGCAAGGGATACCGGATTACCTTGTGACCATGCGGAAGCGCGGCGACAACCCTGAGCGCGTAACCCACACCAATGAGACTTTCCCGGTATCGGTTTGGCAGCGGTATGCCTCGCCGGTCTGGATGGACATAAATCCAAGCGATACCCTACAGAAAGAATCGGCCCGCGAGAACGAAGATGAGCGCCACATCTGCCCATTGCAATTGCAGGTCATTCGTCGGGCGATGGAACTGTGGAGCAACCCCAAAGACCTCGTTCTTTCTCCATTCGCTGGAATCGGCAGTGAGGGATACGTCGCGCTAGAAATGGGGCGCCGGTTCCTCGGGATGGAACTGAAAGAGAGTTACTTTAAGCAGGCGGTGGCAAATCTACGTGCTGCAAAGTCGCACGCTACAGGACTGTTCGCGGGAGACATTGAGGAAGTATCCACGGTTCAGGTTGGCGATGACTGACCAAGACCGCGAATCTCTTTGGGAAATCTGCGTTAACGAGCATCGCTACACGCCCAAAGTTGGCGACTCCGTTCTGGACATCGGCGCGCATCACGGCTGGTTTTCTCTCTACTGCGCGACGCGCGGCGCAACGGTGTCGGCTTACGAGCCGGATCCAGTAGCGTTTGAATACTTGGAGAGCCAGGTCCATGTTTCCCTAAAATGCGGAGGAACAATCATTACGCCACACAAAGCGGCCGTTTGGAGCGAAGAGGGGCAGAAGCTACTTTGGCAGCGACCAAACCACATCGCCAACTCCATGCTGCGACCTTCTGAATACTCGGTCTTGGTCAAGACAATATCTCTCAAGCAAGCGCTGGCCGGAACAAAATGGGATTGCGTGAAATGCGATGCAGAGGGCGCGGAAGCGCAGATATTCCTAACGGCGAAACATGAAGAATTTGCGCTCATCGGCTTCCTCACAATAGAGCTGCACAGCGACGTTCTGACACTCGACCAAGACAATGCTTTGGTGCGGACATTCCGCGAGCATTTCGGCAAGGTAGATGCGGTGCCAGAATTGAAAGAAGGCTTTCCAACCGGACGGACGGCTAAGATGTTTTGCTGGGGGCGCGTATGAAAGATGTCGTCGTTATCTGCACATACAAACGCAACGAGCTACTGTATTGCTGCCTCAAGAGAGTACGAGAAGCCGACGCGCAGGTTCCAATCCTTCTTTTCCCTGACCGTGGAACATGGAAAGACCGAGAGTTACAGTCCATTTCTACGAAGTTTTCAGCAGAGATCGTCCACGTTCCCGATCACGACCATTACGGCAATTCTTGGAACGCCGGAGAAGCACTGCGCTACGTCTACCACGCCGGATTTGAGTTGGTTCACTATCTGGAAGACGATGCTTTTGTAAAACCGGATTTTTTCACATGGACGCGCCAGGGGCATGAGAATTTCAATGACATATTCTGTTCGGCGGGATGGGTGTTCAACCTCCATTCCCCGTTGGATTCAGGAGACTACTTCGTTCCGTGGCTCTATATCCCACAGTTTTCGATCAAGAGAGATAAACTGGCACTCATCTATGAGCATCTCGGGCCGAAGTATTACACCGAAATGCAGGGCTACATCGAAAAGCATTTCAAGGGGAACGTCCTGAACAAGATGTATACGGACATCCTGCACTTTGAGATCGACGGCCTTATTCAGAGGATTATCTTTGAGGACAGGTCTCAGGTGTTATGGCCGTCAATCGCCAAAGTCGAGCATATGGGGTTCGGTGGGTACAATCGCGGCGGATACGAGCGGTACGAAGAGTTTTTCTCTGACTTTTCGGCAAACACACTGACCGCGCGCGTCGAGGCCATCGAGTCAGTTTTCGAGGATGTCCACTGGCGAGCGAATGTGTTTGGAAAATCCATCATTGAAAGAGAAATTGGCGCGGAGATAGTGAAGCGGGAGTTTGTCTACCGGATAGAGCTTCCTGGCGGCTGGACCTCTGAATACAAGTCGGACCTTAGAAGGGCTTTACTGCCGCGGCGTATAAATTCCGTAAATGTGCCTCACAATGCGGAGATTGTGTTAGCATAACCCCAATCTCGGAAATCGGGCTGAGAGTGATTCTCCATTTAGGAGACAGTCCGATATGCCGCCATACAGTTCCAATCAAGGCAATAACACGCCTGTCGCTTTGCTCCAACCTGGGGTAAACGGCTATGCCTTTGGTTCTTTTCCTGCCAGTTCACCAGTTCTGCGCGGCTCCATTACTCGCGCTGGTGTCTCTTCAAACGTTGGCGTGATCGAGTTCCAACTCCTTGAGGGGAATGTCCCGTCGGTTGGAGATTTAATCAGTGTAAGCGGTGCGTCACCTTCATATCTGAACGTCACAAGCGTTCCCCTCGCCGTGGTTCTCGTTTCCGATCCATTGACCGGACTCTTCTTGGTTGACTTCGCGCTTGTCCATGCCGATGTTACGTTTGCGGCCGCTTCAGGGATGATCTCCATTGTTCCAGGTGAGGCAGGAGAGACTTTGGCGGCCGGTTCAAGCCAAGCCTTTGCTATCCCGGACGAAGCTGGATACAACGAAAACGGAAAGACAATTACCTGGAGCACGCGCTATCCATCGGCTCCGTCTGGCGTGACCATGACGCTGCAAGCTGCGATGGTGAACGAGGATAGCCAGTACGTCACCCTCGACACCAGCACCAATACCTCTGGTGAAATTCGTTCGCTGACACTGCGGCTTTATCGGTTCTTGCGTGTCACAGCATCCGGCATCTCTGGCGGAACGCTTCCAACGGCGGTTGTGCGACTCTCGATCTGAGGATGACGATGAAACGAAAAATTCTGTTTTTGCTCCTGCTCTTGTGCGGGGCCATTCCTGCGTTTGGCCAGCATCGGATGCCCGTTGGAACGATGATGAGCGCCAGCGGGAAGACCATCTATTCGGATTACTCAGCGCGAGAACTTTCCAAGCCGGAACCGCAAGCCATCTCCATCACGCAAGAAGTCGTCGTGGATTATCAGTGCGTGCCGAATCCCGGAAACCCGTCTTCTGGCAACGTGCGGCTTTACTGCGACTCTGGAACCGGCCAACTGACGTGCCTCACTTCTACAGGAGCATCTTGTCTTTCAGGCGGTAGCGGCGGAGCAAGTGTTTCAAGTGTTGGTCTTGCGGCTCCAACAGGGATTCAAGTTTCAGGGAGTCCGGTCACAACGTCCGGCACACTGAGTTGGGCCATGCCTTCGGGCTGGATTCTTGGAGACCTTTTAGCAGGGAATGGAAGTAATTCGGTGGCGCGAGTGGCTGCGCCTACGACGCCAGATGACGTAGGCCAAGTGTTCGTATCGACGCCGCTTTCTGGTGTTGGACAGATAGGCGCATTTGCGCTTCCGGGCCTCCCCGGACGCGCAACTTCTTCGTGTCCCGATACCATTCTTTCAACCGACCGCAAACCGGCAACGATCGAATATCAAAATACGGCCGCGTGCGCCGTTACGGTTCCAGATCCCGCCAGCGCAGGGTTTACCTCCAATCCGGCTTTCATCACGATTGCGGAAGGAACTGCGGCGGTCACGTTTACCGTGCAGACTTCGGCGGTCATGGAAGTTTGCAACGGTTCACTCTGTGATCCAGGACAATCTTCTCTTACCCTTCTGCCAGGACAATCTGCTTCATGGTCATCGCCGACAACATCAAATTGGCTGGTGCGCGTCAGTGCCGTTGGAACGGCCGCGCTTCCCATTTTCAATAACCAGTTAATTTCTGGCGGCGGCGTGGTCTGGACGGGTGGCCTAAATTTCACGGTCGGCGCCGCGGTCTACAGCATCGCCAGCACGCAATATTCTTCGCCGCAGACCAACGTCACTCTTGCCGCGGCCGACCCGACCAATCCTCGGATCGACGTGATCGCCGTGAACACTTCCGGTGCAGCGGTCGTCATTACCGGGACGCCGGCTGGAAGCCCTTCGGCTCCTACGGTGGACCCGACCAGCCAACTCGCGCTGACTTTCGTGACGGTGGCTGCGAACGCTACGACTCCGACTCTCAGCAGCATTTTGGTGTACGACGAAAATTCCACGCCTCCGACCGAATGGACTTGCACGCCTTCCTCGAACTTTAACTGCAACTCGACCAACAATCCGTATCACTCGACGCACGACATTGAGGCGACCACGGCAGTAGCGGGAAACAACGTGGTGTTGGTCAACAACGCGACGATCAACCCGTCCTCGTACACCACTTTCTCTTTCAATATTCGGAACAAGGCTTCGTGGCCGAACCAGAAATCCCTTTCGATTTGTTTCAAGAACGGCTCCACGACGGTAGGGGTCTGCCTCGGTTTCAAGAATGGCGTGTTTGGATACAACCAGGCCAACATCACCGGATACCAGCAGATTGTCGTTCCGCTTTCGCAATTCCAGCTTGGCTCGACTTCCGTTGACCGTGTGAGTTTCACGGTCACAGGTGGCGGCGGCTCCATCGGCTTCTATCTGGACTACATGCAGATCCAGAGCGCGCTGAGTGGGGCGGGTTCGTCAGTTTTCCAACTCCAAGTCAACGGAGCCAACACGCAGCCGACCGCAACGCTTACCGATAGCGCCAGCGTGACATTTTCTCAGTCAGTACAAAACGGAGTGAGTTCAATCACGGCGACCGCTCTCGGCGCTCCACCGTCCGGTGCGGCTGGCGGCGATTTGCAGGGGTCCTATCCCAACCCGACCACAAAAAACATCTCGACCGCTACAACGATGGCGGGAACCATCGTTTCGACCAACACGGCGGCACCAAGTTCGCCAGCATCAGGCAAAGATTCTATTTTCACGGACAGCACGGATCTGAGGCTGCACGACAAAAACGCCAGCGGAATAATCGGAACAACGGTTGTGTCCGATACCGGCGCTTCCAATAATTTTCTGACCGCCATTGCATCCAATGGGGCCATCAGTAAAGCGCGGCCAACGTGCGCGAATCTTTCGGACTCCACCGCAAGCTGCTCTACCGACGCTACCAATGCTTCCAACATCAGCACCGGGTCACTGCCGGATGCGCGCATCTCCGCTAACGTCAGAACTCGCGGCTTGGCGTTCTCGATCGGCTCGCCCGGTGGCACGGCACTGACGGTTTCGGCGAACACCACCGACTATCTGACCGTTCCGTTTGCCTGCACGATCAATGCCTACAACTTGACCATCGATAGCGGGACCATCACGGTGAAGTTTTGGAAGGTTGCGACGGGCACCGCAATTCCGACCAGCGGCAACTCGATCTCGACGAGCGGTGTCGGGATCGCCACCGGCACGGCGATTCACTCCACGACCACTTCCGATTTCACGACTACGACCGTCACGGCCAACGACATCATGGCCATGAATGTGACCGCCGTATCGGGGGCAGCGTTTGTCAACGGGGTGCTCTCTTGCCAAGAGTGATCCGCGCTCTGCTTCTTTTTCTGGTGCTGCCATTTTCGGCGGCGGCTCAGTACTACTACGTTCCGGTCACGCAATCCACCGGGACTTCGGTAAACGCCTCCAGTGTAAGTTGCGTCTTCAGCCGGAACGTGACCAGTGGAAATATCCTGATCGTCAGCATGAATTGGTACAACACCACCAATACTCCAACGGTTTCGGATACGCTCGGCAACACCTGGACGCAGAAGTACATCAATACAGTCCCGACCCAGCCCGTCGCGCTCTATACGGCCACGTCCTCCTCTTCCGGGGCCGATACAATCACGGTGGCTATCACGGGAGGCGGGTATATCAACTTGGCTTGTTCGGAGCACCCGCCGATTTTTTCACTCACGGTTGACGCATCGGCTTCCAGCGCATTTTCTGGCTCCCCTGGAACCGTCACCACCAGCAGCATCACCACCACGAAAAAGAGCGATTTTATTTATTCGTGGATTGGCGGATTTCAGAACGGCGGCCGATTCGTAAACCAGACCAACTCGACGCTGCTCTACTATTCCAGCGGGAATGACTGTGGCGCGGCTCAGTATCGGTTTTCCGGGGCGACCGGAAGCTACTCCGATAGTTTCACGAACAACAATACCCAGGGCACCAGCGCCATCGTTGCTTTTCAGCCGCTCGGATTGACGATCGACAGCGCCACCGCGTTGCCGGACGCCGCACTTTCAAACTCTTACAGCTACACCGTTCCGGCCAATGGTGGCATTGCCTCGTACACTTGGAGCGTTAGCGCCGGCACGTTGCCAACTGGACTTTCGCTGAACTCAAGCACTGGAGCGATCACCGGCACGCCCACGGTCAGCAACAACTACAGTTTTACGTTGCAAGTCACGGACGGCACTAGCACTACCACCAAAGCCGTGACGATCAAGGTTTGTACCGGTTTCAACACGCCTGCGTTTGTTCAGTTTAAGGCGTTTACATCCGGCACTGCGGTAATGACCTCAAGCCCGACCGCGGGGAACCTTCTCGTAGTCTTTGGCGGCTACAACCTGCAACGTGGCGAGCATCAATACTGCACCGACACGCGGAACACGGTTTTTACGCCGCTCGTGGAGTACGGTTGGTACCAATCAGCGTTCGCAGGGAACCACATTTTTGCGGGCCTCGTCCCATCGACAGGTGCGGACACCGTAACCTGCACAGACGGCCAATATGTAGCGGAATTTTCCAATCTTCAACTCGCAGGAAACGATAACCTTTCTCAACTGTTGGCCAGCAGTGCGAGTCCGATCTCTTCGACCCTGACAACTTTGGTGCCCAACGAAGCCATTGTGTCATGGGGAGAGACCTATACCGGGGCAGGGCAATTGACGGTCACCGGAGCCTTCACAGGAATTGCGAGCGCAGGCGCTCTTAGCTCGGACAACCCTTCTTACGATCTTGCAACAACAGTTACCAGTTACACATCGAGCTACACGATGACCGCAAACACCGATGGCCATTGGTACATCAGCATGGCGGGATTCAGGCCAGCGGCAAATGGAACGGTGACGCCGCCACCAAGCGGTGCTAACCGCGGGAGAATTTTATGAGAGCAGGCCGGATTCTCTTTCCTTTTCTGGTGCTCTTGATCTTGGCCATGATCGTTGCTCCGTCCGCTTGGAGCGCCACCTACTACGTTTCTTCGGCTGGCAGCGACAGCAACGCCGGAACTTCCACCGGGACCGCATGGGCGCACGCTCCGTACATGACGGGCGCGACTGGGAACCCTCTCGCCTATGTCTGCCACGCCGGAGACACTTTTATCCTTCGCGGCGGCGAGACCTGGACGACCGCCAGCCTGCCGTGGACGTGGAACTGCTCTGGCACGGTCGGGAATGTGAACCTGATCGGCGGCGACGGAAGCTGGTACAACGCGACGAACTGCTCCAACGCGGGCTACAGCGGCTATTGCCGGCCGATTCTTAACGCTGGAGGAAAGTCCACCACTTGCGTTTTCAACGCTGGCGGAACCTTCGGCGCGATTCTCTCAAACGGCTATCCGAACTATGTCGAGTTCCGCTACCTAGAGTTCACCGGAGGCTGCACGGCATCGAGCGGGAACACGTCCGCTTACTATCTGTTCGCCGGCAACTCCGCGAATCACATCTCGATCCACGACAGCTATTTTCACGGCTGGGATTCGGTAGGCACGAGGTCTGCTTTCAATTGCTTTGCTGGCCCGACCGGATCAGGCTCCGACGCGGTTGCCTACAATAACGTGGTCGATGGGACGGTGGACGGCGAGACTGACGGCGCAATGAACTGCTCGATGAACGGCGCCTGGTCGGAGTTCCACCACAACTACGCCTCAAATCAGGCCGATTTCATCAACACGAATTACATCAAGTCGTTCCATCACAACACCTTCAAGCTGTTCACCTCGGCTCACGATACCAGTGAGCACGGGAATATGTTTGAGAACAATTCCAGCTCCCCGACCGGAAGCCTCGTCTATAACAACGTTTTCATCCCGCACAATCCGGTCATCGCCACCAACGCCATCGTGATGTGGAACGCTCCGCAACTCGGCCAGACCGACTACGTTTTCAACAACGTCATTTACGACGTTCCCCAGGCCGGCGACAACACCCTGATGTGCGAGAAGTCTCTGGTTAATCCGGGCGGCTCTTGCGTGTTTTTCAATAACACAATTCAGTGCGGCACTGACGCTTCGGCGACCAAAATATGCGGCTCACAGGATTTGCAGGTAAGCGGGACGACCAAAGCGGAAAACAATCACTTTATTACGTCGGTAGCAAGTTGCGCGACCGCGGCAATCTCCGTCCACAGCGGCAACGCTATCAACTACGTCACAAATACCTGCATGACTCCGGCGACGGCGACATCGCAAGGATACACCAGCGCAGAGACCTACGCTTTTTCTCCAACCCTGATTACCAACTCGACGGTGGGCGCTGGAACGAATTTCAATTGCTCCACGATTCCCGATGCCTCGGCTGCTACGGCTTGCCAGTCAGATACGAGTTATGGTGTCGGCTACGACGCGACAAACCACGTGGTCACGAATCCCAAGACTCCATCCGCGCGCCCGACGAGTGGCGCATGGGATACCGGAGCGTATGAATTTACTGGCGCGGCCGCTCCGCTGCTTTCGTTCAGTCCAAGTCCTGCGGCCTTCGGCAATCAACTGGTGGCAAGCACTAGCGGTCCGCTGACCATTACTGTTTCAAATATCGGCACTGCTTCACAGATTCTATCGACTCCGTTTTTCACCATCGGCGGAACCAACCCGACCAACTTTGCGAACGCTGGCACAGGTACTTGCGTAAACGGCGGGACAATTCCGGCGAGTGCCTCTTGCACGATCAAGCTGACTTTCACGCCGTCAACTACTGGTGCGCGGTCGGCAACTCTCACAATCAACGGAACGGTGTTTGGCACCGACGCTTTGACTGGCACCGGCACACAGCCGGCGCTTTCGTTCTCGCCTAGCCCAGGCGCGTTCGGCAATCAGAACGTGAGCACTACCAGTTCACCGCTGACCATCACCGTATCCAATACCGGGACCGCCTCTCAGGTGCTCTCTACCCCGTATTTCACGATCACCGGGACGAACGCCTCAAACTTCGCGAATGCCGGCACCGGGAGCTGCGCGAATGGTGGAACCATTGCGGCCAGTTCATCTTGCACGGTGAATTTGACCTTTACCCCTTCGGCGCTTGGGGCGCGCGCTGCCACGCTGACGATCAATGGGACGGTAAGCGGTACGGATTCCTTGACGGGTACGGGCTTGCAGGCTCAGGTTTCACTCAGCCCGACCAGCATCGCATTTGGCAACCAAGCTACCGGAACTTCCAGCGGCAACCGCCTAGTGACGCTGACCAATCCCGGAAACGCCACTTTGACGATCGCCAGCATTACGCTCACCGGAGCCAATGCCGCGGAGTTCTCGACCAATGGAAGCACTTGCAGTTCAACCCTGGCAGCCCTGGCGTCCTGCTCGATCAACGTGGTGTTTTCGCCCACGACTGCGACGGCCAAAAATGCAAATCTAACCTTCGCCACCAGTGCCTCGACCAGCCCGGACAACGTAGCTTTGACTGGTACAGGTGTCACGCCAGCAACCCCGGCTTTGAGCTTCTCACCATCGCCGGCGGCCTTCGGAAACCAGCGGACGGCCACCACCAGCGCGCCATTGACCATTACGGTGACAAACACCGGGAACGCCTCGGAAATCCTCTCCACGCCCTATTTCACGCTGTCCGGGCCTAACTCCACGTCCTTCGCCAACCCAGGGACGGGAACGTGCGCCAACGGCGGCACAATTGCGGCCAGTGGCACCTGTACGATCAACCTGACGTTTACCCCGTCCACCACTGGCGCTCTAAATGCCATTTTGACCGTGAACGGGACGGTGAGTGCGCAGGATCTTCTAACCGGAACCGGAGTCACGCCGGTTATCAGCATGTCACCGTCGCCGGCGGCGTTCGGGAACCAAAGCGTAAGCACCACCAGTTCGCCGTTGACGGTGACAGTCTCCAATACTGGAACCTCAAGCGAGACACTCTCGACGCCTTACTTCACCATCACCGGGACCAACTCATCGAATTACGCCAACGCGGGTACTGGAACCTGCACCAACGGCGGCACGATCGCGGCGAGCGGGTCCTGCACCATCAACCTAACCTTCACGCCTTCGGCTTCCGGGAGCCGTACAGCGACGTTGACGCTGCAAGGCACGGTAAATGCCACGGATTCACTGACAGGCACCGGAGTCGCGGCCGTGGTAGGGCTGGCGCCTACCTCCATCGCGTTTGGGAACCAAAATACCGGAACATCGAGCAGCAACAGCGCGGTGACGCTGACCAACACCGGAAACACGACGCTGAACATTTCGAGCATCGCCTTGAGCGGAGCGGATTCCGGGCAGTTCAGCACCAACGGAAGCACCTGCGGATCGACGTTGGCGGCTTCGGCGGCCTGTTCTATCAATGTCGTTTTCGCACCGACCACGACGGGAGCCAAGAGCGCCAATTTGACGTTCACGACGGACGCGGCCAGCAGCCCGAATAACGTCGCGTTGACCGGAACCGGAGTTTCCAGCGGTACGCCGTCGCTTTCCTTTTCCCCAAGTCCGCTGGCTTTCGGGAATCAGCCGACTGGGACAACTAGCTCGCCCTTGACGCTTACGGTCACGAATAACGGGACCGCGACACAGGTTCTCTCGACGCCTTATTTCACTTTGGGCGGAAGCAACCCGACCGTCTTCGCCAACACCGGCGGCGGTACTTGCGTGGACGGAGCATCTATCACCGTCAGTGGCTCTTGCACAATTCTTCTGACGTTCACGCCAAGTAGCGTGGCGGCCTTCAGCGCAACCATCACGATAAATGGCACCGTGAGCGCTTCCAACGCGCTGACAGGCACCGGCGGGACACTGCCGACCATCACACTGACTCCAATCAACATCGCTTTCGGGAATCAGGACAATGGCACGTCCAGTAATCCAACGTCGGTAACGCTGACCAACTCCGGCGGCGCAACCTTGACCATTACCAGCATCGCGGTCACAGGAGCCGATTCCAGTCAGTTCTCGATCAACACCAATACCTGCGGTTCAAGTCTGGCGAGTCTGGCTTCCTGCTCATGGAACGTGGTTTTCTCTCCGACTACGACCGGAGCAAAATCAGCCGCCGTTACTGTGACCACCAACGCTGGAACAAGCCCCGACGCGGTTACGCTGAGTGGAACGGGGCGCGTGCCAACTCCCCCAAGTCCTACGGCGCCGGCGATTACCGTAGTCTCCGTACTTCCCCCTGGTAGCGTGTTGATTGCAGGGAATAGCGGTATCTCGCCGCGGAACGTGCTCGTTTCGGCCACCGGATGCAGTACAGACGGAACGAACTATTCCACGCCATGCCGATTCTCGATCGCTTGCGGGAATTGCAGCCAGAAAACAAAAGTTTGGTTCAATGGCACTCAGGTCACAACTTCTTACTCAAAGGGAATAATCACGGCTTCGGTTCCGGTATCCTTAATCCCAATGCCGAATGTCTCGACGGATTACTCGTTCTCGCTTCTAAACTGAACGGAGGAAACAGATGGACAGTAATATCGTAATGACTCAGATCACCCTCAGCACTCTGGTGGCTGGCGTACTCGCGTTCCTCAAAGCAAAAGCATGGGTACCGTGGTTCAGCAAGCACTCTGCGACGATCAATCATGCGTTTCTTTTGGTCTCTTCGGCTTTCACTGCGATTGGTGTCCATGCTGTCTGGAATCATGACGCTGGCTCTTTGACCATTACCGGACTCAATTTGATGGTGATTTTGAACGGCATTTGGGAATGGGCGAAGTCATGGAGTATGCAATATCTCGTACAGCGCGGCGCCTTTGGTCCGGTGGCGACTCCTGGTGATGCTCCACCAGTGACGACAATACCTGTAAAAAGTGCCGACGTTAAACCCTAACTCAATCTACAATAGGCACAAGAGGCCATCGGGATGAACGGCAGCCGTATAAAATACGACGATTCTCCCGAGGGCCGGATTGCTGCGGTCGCCAAATATCTCTGCGTCCACTTTGAGGAAAATCACATTCGTACTGGCGTAGGACCGAAAGAGCCAGACTACGCCGATTTCAAAGTAGCCCTGCGGCCATTTATCCAAAGAGAATTGCTTAAAGCGCGGATCGATGAAGCGCGCACAACTCAATCGCGCATCCTCACTGACCGCGTTATGGAATTGGCAAAAGAACTCGCTATAGTCGAGGCGCAGATTCCGAAGGAACTCCGTCCACATGAATGAGTGGGTAGTCGCGGTCGCTATAGCCGTCTTCGGAGCAATCTATGCTGCTGGCCGGATTGTGGCAGGAACCCGCAAAGAAGTAGAGCACGCCAAAGCTGACATAAACCGCATGGGCGCAAAAAACAGAGACGAGCAAAGAGATGCTGCGCGCCGTCACCACAATATGTGCTTAGTGATGATAGCGGCCGAGAACAATCGGAAAACCAGATTCAAAATGGCTGCGATGCTGCGAGAGGATTAGGAATCGGCTTGTAGAATTTTAGCCGTCCGACGTTCAGGGTGTTCACGTATTCCGTTTCACTTCCCCATGCTTTCGGCCAGCCCATGCTGGTGTCGTGGTAGAAAGTAGCTCCCCCGGTAAGATCATCATCCACCCCGGTATAGACTCCGCTCGCGGCAGAGAGGCAATCCGTCCAACTTGGACTATCATCTGGTGGCCACAGAGAATTATTGGGGTCGTTTACATTGAAACTGGAAAACTGCCACGGTTTAAGAATTACCGATGTCCAGTCACCGCCCCACCAACTCGGCTGGTTTACGCGATTCCTGATTACGTGACAGACTCCGCGCTTGCCGTCCAGCGGCTCGCCACGCGCTTCGCGGTAACAACACAAGGCAATCAATTTCAGTTCTGACAGTTGGCCGTACGGAATGGCTTCCATAGGTTCCTTTCAAGAAAAAGGGCACATGCCGGTTTGGGGTAAGCACATGCCCTAGAAGGGGTACTGCGTTTGTTGGAGTCTACTACGGATTACTTGGACTGCTCGGCGTGCGCTGTGGTCACGATGTTTGATAACTCACTAGCGTCGCCGGCGAGAATGTCCGCATCCGACTTGCCTTTCAATCCCCGCACCAACGATGCGACGAGATTGAACGCAATCGGTTCCAGCATCGCAATTTCTTGGATGATGGCCACGGCTCCGCTCGCTGACGGAGGTGTTAAAGGTGTTGCTGGTGTTCCCATGTTCTTCCTTTCTTACGGCTTGGCAGCGACCGGAGTCGCTGTATTAAGTTCGGTTTGGACATTGGACAGGACCGCTTGCGCAGTCTGTAAAGAGGCTTTCAGAATGGCTTGGGAATTGGGATTCTTCACTCCCAGGACGCCATCGTTCATCAATGCGGTGGTCGAGTCGATCAGTAGTTGCAGGTCCGCACTGATTGTCGGGTTTGCGGCGCCGCTCTGCATCGCGTTGACCAGAATAATGCCAGACGTTCCAATCTTCTCGATGCCAGCTTCGATCTTGTGGTGTTCCTCGACGGAGATGCGGCCGTTCTGGTATTCCGCAATTTCGGCTTTCTGGAAGGCACCGAGTCCAGACGTGAAAGCGTGTTCCGCGACAACTGCTCCGTGGTATGCGCCCTTCGGACAGCCAGACGAAAACACTGCGACCACCAAAAGCACTGCAACTACGGCGAATCTATGTCCCATCGTTTTCTCCTTTAAGGCGTGATGCTATCAGAATCGCTGCGCCGCCATACCGCTTTTGGCGAGGCATATTGGTCAATCTTGTACCCCACCCGCGAAATGATACCACTCATCGCTGCTCGATGAATGACCGCTCCCCATGCACGCTTGTCCGGGGGTTGCGCAATAGCGCGATTAAGTGTCCATCGCACAAAATCTTCGGCTAAAAATTCCGTTGACGTTTCTATAAATAAACGAAGCTCTGCGTCGGCTTCATTGTTCCAGTTTGAGTTCACGCTTTCTGCGTGTCCCGAAGCGCGCGCCATTCCCTTATCGCGTCGGGCTATCACTTCACGTTGTTTTCTCCGTGTTTTGGCTCGCGCAATAGCATCGTCCAAATTGACCTTGACCGGATTCTTGTTTTCTGGAAACAGAGTGCTCTGAACCATTTATTTTCTCCTGAAAATATAGGAGTTCCTTACGCCACACTTGCGCTCGAACCATTGGAACCAATCCGTTACATCGCGGCAATGAGGGTTTTCCCCATCCTGCGTAAATTCGCAGATGAAGTCTGCCAACTCTTCGAGTGAGAAGCGGAACTTGAGATACCGTCCACGTCTTTTTTGTGGCTTGCTCACTTCTTGCTCCGAAACTGATCTCGCTTCGGACAAACCGTCCAGTGTGGTTCCAGTTTTTGTGGGTCGTCGTCTTCGGTTCCAGATACCACACTCATCGGCATCTTCTTGCCGCGTGGGGTGTCAAACCAGAGCATGTTCTCTCCACAACCCCGGCAGCGGGAGTCTCCGCTGTATTTGTAACCGACACTTTCAAGAGTGTCGCGAGTGTCTGGTAAAGCCATTTTAGCCCCTAGCTTTGTGGCGATATTCTCCACGCCATTTTGATTCTGATAATTGGTGTTTACGGCGGTAATCTTCCCTTTGCCGTTTACGCTCACAAATTAAACAACCGCGGCGCGGAGTCCCATCGCGAACATAGCTGCGGGTGTTTTCCGGTATGAACTCATGCCCGTTGACGCAATGAGTTTGTATTCTCCTATTGTGAACTTGTTCACTCCACGTTGCCCAATGGCAATTTCCAGGTTCATAATTGCCGTCGTTGTCGATTCGGTCGAGCGTCGTGCCAACCGGCTTCGGCCCCATGTCCGCGAAGAAATTAGCCATTCCGTTTTTACCATTCCAACGGTCACAGACAGTTATTCCCCGGCCTCCATAGTGCCGAAAATCTTTATTTGCAGGGTTGTAGCATCTCCCAAGCATGGCGTGATAAATCCAATACTCAAGAGTTTTGGACAATCCGTGGAAAGAATAGTGAGCCTTAGTCTTCGTCGCCATCGAGTATCTTTACTTTTACGGTCTCATCTTTGGCGACGACCTTGATCTCCATCTCTTCAACCCTGTAAATCGTTTTCTGGTGGCGCTTCATCAAGGTCAGGAGAATGTCTTTTAGGTCGGTCTCTTTGCGAGTCAGAGCCATCCGCTTATCGCGGACCTCTGCGTATTCGGTGGCGGCCGTTTCCAAATCTTCCAAGTGCTTGTCTTCCATGCCGGGAAGTTCTTTCTGCCGTTTGCCTTTGTTGGCTTCGGAGAGTAGTTCAGGTTTGCGTTTCACTTCCTCGGGATCAGGCTTTGGGCCTATTCCTTTTTTGCCGGTGCGCTTCGGTGCTTTTGCAGGTAGATGTTCCTCAGGTCGCTTAGTCAACTAGATTCCTCCTGTTCGGGTACTACTGGAATGGATTCGCAAAGTAGCGTACTAAACTGGCGTCGTCAAGGTTTTTTTGTCACGCGCTCCAACTAAGTGCATTATCGAGGTATGGTGCATCTTCAAAAGTCCGGCGATCTGTGGGTAGGAATATCCTTGCTCTCTGGCTTTTATGGCAATCTTACGCCGAATCTCTACCATCGTCCGGTGCTGCCCTCCGGTCAGGATGTCGTCGGGAGTGATGTCGTACTCCCTGGCCGTTTCGTTTAGAAGGGCGTTTAGCCGCTGGGCTGCCGTAGGTTTGCCGTTTATTTGCGTCTGCGTGATCTTCTGGCGCACTTTTTCTTGGCAGTTAGAGCAGAGACCGCCGACCATTGCCAAAACGTCTGAAAGTGGAATAAACAAGTGGTCCATTGACCACCTCCCGATTTGAAATTCCTGTCAAGAAATCCATGTAGGAAATATCACAGAGATATTCACAGGCACTCTATGGAAACAAAGGACTTATTATTTTTATCCTCACGCAATCAACAGAAGTTGCACACTTCCACAAAAGGTTCCACGGATTCCGAGTTAGCTTGTATCTAGAACTCCGAGTCAAAAGCATCCTCCAAAAGAAATTCAAATACTTATCACCTTCGCGAACTGTTCAATTCCAAATTTCTAGAATCCGCATAATCGCCAAGTGGGTCCCAAGTCCATTCGCAGACCTGTACGCGGCCGGTGCGGTCACAGATTAGGGTATGCACCCAATTCCCTGCGCGCACGATCCTGCCGGCGTCAGGGTCGTCCAGAAGTACCTGAAATTCAAGCACTGCGGCCATTCAGTACTCTCCCGCTGCTGCATCGCGCACGGCCTGGATGTTGCTGGGGCGCGGGGCTTCGAGCATGTAGCCGCCGCAGTCTGGCTCAGGGCAGCCAAATCCAGTTCCCTCACTGCCATCTGGCGCTATGCACGGCTCGCATTCCAGAAGCGTGCAGACTTTTCCGCATTTGGTGCAGCGCATTGGTGTAGTTAGGATTCTAGCCAGCGTCTTGCCGCTCATTCCGGCCACTCTGGAATCTCTATGGTTTGCCCAGCCATTTTGTGCGTGCAGTCTCCTAGAAATTGAATCTTTCCATCGGTCACGAACGAATGGCAAATTGGGGCTGTTGGATTGCCGCCACCAACATTGACTAGTAGACTCGGTGTGAAAGTTGGGCTATCTATGTTGCCATTCCAGTTCCAAGCGCGAGGATTGCCGCGTACCGGGATGTTATGTGCGCTCTCGCAGCCAGGGCAGTGAAACGCTACCCAAGTTTCCTCGCTATCAGCCATCTTGCCAATTGTGACGTGTAATTTGCTCACGGCTCCCCCTGACAGCTCTTTAGAATGGCGTCCAGCGTGGCCATATACTCGCCAGGCAAGTCGTTAATACACTCATCGCCAAATTCTTTGACTATAGCCGCTATCGCCGCTTCCCGCCGCGCTGCACGAATCCCTTCGTTCGATTCCCGGCCAAGAAAGCTGTTTACCTCGAAGGCGATGGATTGCACCAGTTCTCGCGCCGCCCCACAGCCATAAACGTTGAATCCCTGCTGAATCGCATCCTCTAGTGTGTTGTTGCTCATGGGCGTGGCTCCGGTGGAAATATCTCCGGGTTAGGAATCCAATCGCTGCCAGTTAAATCTAGTCTGAGATTGTACGGATAGTAAGGACTTGCGATAAAACACTCATCGCACAGGAAATAGCCCTCCGAATTGGGGTGTACTATCGGCACTGATTGATTGCATCTCTCGCAAAGCAACTCGACTTCACACAGCATTGATATAGTTCCTGTCTGTTCACTCATAGCTTCCCTTCCTTCTCGCTCGCGGGGGTGGAGAGAGCGGCTTTAAGTAGATCGTTCAGCTTGGTGCATTTCAATTCCTCAATCACCTTCCGCTGTTCGTCTACCATCCGATGCGCCAGCCGAAGCTGCTCTAAAAGTTCCGCCGTGTTATGGACATTGAACTCTGCTCCATCGACTGGAACCACCAGTGCCTCTAATTTAGAAGTTAATTCACGTAACCTATCCATATTTGGCGGCGTGTTATCTCCACTTACATTTCGCATCTTTGGTATCGCTTCAACCTCCTCTAACGGCGGCGTCTTAGGTTGCGGGGCAGCGTCCGGCTGGCGAGCGGCGAGGTCGGCATATAGTTCCGTCAATTCCTTACTGGGAGTATCGTCACAGGTTCCTTCACCGTTCAGCGCGTTCCACGTATCCTGTACGCATTCTTCTATCGTCGCTTCGTCCATCGCAGGGAAACTGTCACCGTCGTCCATACGCAGATCACCGCGCAGGATTACAAGCTGCACAGCGGCACGAACTAATTTGCCCACGAGTATCTCCAGGCTGCCACCCTCCGGCATCCTCTCCCCTTTCTGCAAGGCTACGGGCGCCTGGATACGAATAGCGTTATCCATTTCTTCGGCACAAGAGCGCAAAGTTAATTGCGTAGCTCGATCAACTCCGTTTGTAATCTTATCTAGTAGCCGCATGGCTCGTTTGTGCCAGCCATGCGTAACCTGCGCTGCCTTCTCAGCCATATCCCGCTGACCGCGCTGGTAGGCTTCGTCACGATCATCTGTAACAGAAGCGACGCTCTCACGAGCCATCCGGATTGAGTCGCATAGAAAAGCTATCAATGTGTTGTCTGGAAGCGGTTTTGCCTGTTCCTCGTGTATAAGAACTCCTGCGCGGCGAGTGAATTGCGCGAATGTCCCTTCGTATCTGCCAGCGACCAGCCGCTCCCCGCCAGCTTGCTCTGGTGTCTCGCGGTTCCTAAGCCAGTTATCGAACTTCTCATCACCAGCTTCTAGTCGTCGCTGCTCTGGTGTCTCGGCCTCCACGTTGCACCAGCATTCAGGATGACTACAG
>Ga0247680_1000052_pt1 | contig 66821 bp, 59 predicted proteins | sample CNK21_metaG_FD_182803 | JGI IMG/M metagenome (GOLD analysis project Ga0247680, IMG submission 182803) | Soil microbial communities from Purdue University Martell Research Forest, Indiana, United States - CNK21 | ecosystem: Environmental > Terrestrial > Soil > Temperate forest > Bulk soil...
CGAAGAATTCGTGCAGCAGCGCCGCGATTTCCGCCTCGCTCCCGCAGTCTTTCAACGTCCCGATGACCACAGCTCGGATTTTTTTCAGTCTACCGGACAGCCTTAAGTGGGTCAACATTCGATCGATTCGATAAACAGGCTCGTCGGTGTCCTCGAAAAACCAGACGCCGTCCTCGACCCAGAAGTCGTACGGCGTCCCGGTCAGTGCCGTGGTCAGCGACAGACAACCGCCGAACAGGACTCCGTCCGCCTCGCCTTCGAAGACGACCTGGTCTCTGTTGAACTGATGAGTCAGCGGTGCCTCACCGGCGAGCATGGCCCAGAACCACTGTTCGATGTCAGGGGAGAGTCCGTTGAACCAGTCGAGGTTCACCATCGGTCCGTGAAAGGAGGCGACTCCGCAACGGACAGCGACCGCCTGATGGAGGGCGGTGATGTCGCTGAATCCGACGATCGGACGGGGATTGGCGGTGATGGAGTCGTAGTCGACGCGCTCGAGGATGCGCATGGCCCCGTACCCCCCTCGGGCGAAGAAGAAGGCATCGATGTCGTCAGACCTCAAGTAATGGTTCAACTGTTCGAGGCGCTCGTCATCGTCGCCAGCGAGGTATCCGCGATACCGATGATCGATGTTGCCGGCCAGAGTGACGCGTAGTCCGCGCTCTTCGAGCGTGCGCACGGCCGCTTCGATGCGCGGCATCTCGGAGGGGGACGAGATCGCGAGAACGACGACGCGGCCGTTGCGTGGCAGCGCGCGGGGACGAATGAGCATCGCGTGCAAGATAGCAAGGACGATGCTGAGCTGTCCCGTGAGAGGAGTAGCGGGATAAAGCGCCGCTGGTTGTCGGCACGAATGGCAGAAAGTGTCAAAAAGGACTGGGTCGCGCGGTCTCGCAGTTGCGGAGTCTCGCGGTGTCCGATCTTACGAACACTACGAGACCGCGTAACCGCGAGACTACGAAACCGCGAAGTGTGTGGAGTGGACCTGTAAGCCGAATTCTGTTCCCCGCGCCGAAGCGAGGGGTGAAGATCATTCGTCTGCCACGCGCGTTGCCGCGGTGGTCAAGCAACCTACCCGGAAGCTCATAACGGAGACGGGCGGCTCCGTGACTTCCCTATTTGGTCTTGCTCCGCAGGGGGTTTGCCATGCCGCCCACACTTGCGTGGGGCGCGGTGCGCTCTTACCGCACCGTTTCACCCTTACCTCCTCCTCTTGCCTTGCGGCTCGAGGCGATCGGCGGTCTATTCTCTGTTGCACTTTCCGTCGCGTCGCCGCGCCTGGCCGTTAGCCAGCCTGCTGCCCGTGAGAGTTCGGACTTTCCTCGACGCCGCACTGCGCCGCGATCCTCCAGTCCACTCCACACGGCAGGGGTAACAGGAATGAGGTGTGGTCATTCCGCTGCATGCGGCGAGACGCCAGCGCTCCGTTCAAATGACAGACGTTAAATTGTTGCTGTTTCAATCGCTTACAATCAATGTCGGCGCGCCGACATCAAAATACGTTCCGGTTTTTCGGGTCGGAAAACCACGCCAGCCACTCCTCGCCGGCGACGCGTTCCTCCCCTTGCGGCAGGCTCTCCAGCTCCGCCAGGAAACCGCCCGGATCGACGACATCGACCTCCCTCCGCTGAATGCGTGCGGCGAGCGCGCGATCGGCGGTGACGACTTTCCAGCCGCTGCCGGTTGCGACCTTTTTCACGATCAGATCGTCGGCGGAACGGGAGCCGCTGAAGATGACGCTCACGCTGCCGAGGTGCCGTCCGAAATGTTCCGGCTCCGGACCGTCGAAGTAACAGGCAACCTTGGTCCGCCGGGCGCGCGCGAAGTTCGCCAGGGCGCGGAGGAGCTGCCGTTTGGTATCGGCGGCATCGCGCGAGGCACCGGCGCGCCCGAGGAGGTTATTGCCGTCGATGACCCAGCTCATCTCCTGACGCCGCGCATGCGCTGGTGGACGACCACGAACAGCATCACGATCACACAAATCGTCAGGATCACCAGCGATGGGAGGAAGATGGCGATGGCGGCGTTGACGAACGCGAAGCCGTCTTCGAGGAGGGAGAGCACCGGATTTCCCATACCGGCCGTGGTCAGCGTGCTCAATCCACGCAGCGTGGCCTTGGTGGCGTGCGATCCGAGCGCGGCCCCTCCAGCGAGCACCGAGGCCAGGATCACGGCCCCGTGCGGGATCTTGTCCGACACGGCAGCCCAGGCCACCAGTGCGCCGGCTACCGGACGGATCAGGGTATGGATGACGTCCCAGGCGTGATCGACGGCCGGTACCTTGTCCGCCGCGAACTCGATAAGGTAGAGGATGGCCACGACGATCAGGACCGGCGTCGTGGCGAAGAATCGCGCCAGGTCGTCATGAAACAGGGCTGGCTGCCAGCGCGCCACGAGGCCGAAGACCAGGAGAGTGGCGTAGGCATTGATGCCGGCGCCGAGGCCCAATCCGACCGACGTGAGAAGTGATGGAATCATCAGCGTGGGATCTTGACCACCACCGGAGCTTTCCCCAGCGCGGCAGGCTTGGTGGCGGCATTCGCCTCCGCGCTGCTGTTGAATCGCCCCCAGAAGACGCGGTAGCACGGCCTGCCGTGATAGCTGATCGGCACAAACCAGACCTTGTCGCCCACCTCGGACAGCGCCCGAGTGATCGACGTCGTCTCGCAGACGAGCTCGAACTGAACGGTGTAGTTGCCGCTCTTCTGTGCCGCGAAATCACGGGCCATCCCATCATATTTTGCTCGCACGGCATCGGAGCCGGGAGACGGCGATGAGGCGTTGCTGGACGATGGGGTGTTGGTGATCGTCGCCCCAGCGGAGGTGCGTTGGAGATGGGTGGCCTGCGTAGCCGTGACGGGGGGCGCCACGATGGGAGGTACATTCGGAGCGCTGGCGGCGTGGACAGGCGGCTTCGGGGCCGTGGTTGTGGGGTGTACCACGAGTGGCTGGGCGGTCGAGGTGATGTGGACCACGAGCGGCGGAGCGGTGGTGGTGGTGTGGGTCGCGAGCGGCGGCGCGGTGGTGGTGGTGTGGGTAGTGAGCGGCGACGCGGTGGTGGTGGTCTGCGCGACGGCAGGCGGTACAGTCGCGGTAGCCGTCGGGGGTACGGACGTAACCGTCGTCGTGGTCGCAACCGAAGTCGTCGACGTGGATGTCTTCGGGGTATCCGCAGGATGGAGCTTGGGAGGCTTGTGGCGAACGACGACGGTCGGCTCCGGGGTGCTTCGGCTCTGCCACCAGAGCCAGGCAGGGTACGCGGAACCGGCAAGAATCAGAATCACGAGCGTGGTCAGGAGCAGGCCGATACGGCTGCGAGGTTTGGCCGGCTTCGGCGCTGGCGGGTCGATCGACGTCGGAACTGCCTCGCTTCCGTGCACCGGTACCGCCGCGCGGCGCGCCGCCTCGATCTGGGCGTCGTCGAAGCCCCACTGCGGCTCGGCTGCCGGTGCGAGCGGCGGCAGGGCGATCTCTGTCGACTCGTCGGGCTCGTCCCAGACGGAGCTCGACGGCGGCTTCGGCGCGGGACCCGGGGGCGTCCAGGCGGGCGCGCTCACCGCAGGGACTTCCATGGTCGCGCTTTCCGCCCACTGGGTAACTGCCGGCGCCGCCGGCGCAACGTCGTCCAGCGTGAAATCGGGATTCTCAACGTCCCATTCAGAGGTCGACGCCGATGGCGCATAAACCTCATGTTCTGCTGCAGGTTTGCCGACGCGATTCAGGAGGCGAAGAAGCCGCAACGCCTCCAGCAGTTTGTAGACATTGAACACTTCCTTGCCCGACCTGCCAGCGACCTCGGCGGCCGTACTGACGCCGTCGATCTGTGCGGCGATCTGCTCCGCATCTTCGTTCAGACCGAGGCGCCGGAAGGCGTCGTCGAAGTTTGGCGCCTTCTCGAACACCGCGTTCCCGCTCTCCATCGCCTGTTCGGACTTCGAGCGGTCGTTGTCGGTGACCACCAGCTCGACGATGATCTGGGACAGCGAGAAGAGCGTCCCCTCCTCCCGCTTCGGCAGATAGTCGGCGACGATGGTGTAGGAGCCGGTCTTCCAGCCGATGATCGAGCGGAGGATGCCGATGACCTGAACGCGGCGGGCCCACGTAAGCTCCTTGCGGGTGATGAAACCGAGTCCGAGAAGGGCGTCGCCGAGGGTCTCGCTCTCCTTGCGCTTCGCCAGCGCCTGCTTTACGTGCTCGCGGGTGACCTTGTTCGCGCGCTGGAGGATCTCATCGATGGCGTCGGTGCGGTCGTTCGTCGATGCAGAGAGGACATCGCCCTCTTTGAAGTAGACGATTTTGATGATGCCGTCGCTCTCGAAACGGATCGCGCCGGTAAAGTGCTCGCCCCCGAGCTCGACGAGCCTCTCTATCAGATCGATCTCGCCGATTTCGCCTTCGAAGCTCATTGTTTCCCCCGCCCGGCTGTTAGCTTTTTAGCTCTTGGCTGTTAGCTCGTAGCTCTTAGGACCGCCGCGCATTATCGCACGCACATTTCCAGCCGTACGTTGCTCGTTCCACTAACAGCTAAGAGCTGACAGCTAACAGCTACGAATCATGCAGCTCGTCATACAACGTCTGCCCCACTTTCCGCCCCAGAACGTTCATCAGATCCTGCGCGGAGGCTTGCTTCACGCCGGAGACGCTGCCGAAACGCTCGAAGAGCAAGCGCCGGCGCTTCTCTCCGATGCCGGGCATGTCGTCCAGCGCGCTGTGAAGGGTGCGCTTCGAGCGGCGGCGGCGATGCGAGGAGACCGAGAAGCGATGCGTCTCGTCGCGGACCATTTGCAACAGTTGCAGCGCCGGGTCGCGGCGCTCAAGGCGGATCGGTTCCTCGCGGTCGGGGACGTAGATCTCCTCTTCACGCTTGGCCAGGCCGGCGATCGGGATCTCCTCGATGCCGAGCTTGTTGAGCGCCGCCAGGGCGGCATTGAGCTGCCCCCGGCCGCCGTCGATCAGGATCATGTCCGGCAGGGTCTTCCCCTCATCCAGCAGCCGCCGGTATCGGCGATCGACCGCCTCGGCCATGGAGCGAAAGTCATCCGCCCCTTCGACCGTCTTGATGTTGAAGACGCGGTACTGCTTCTTATCGAACTTGCCACGGTCGAGGACGACCATCCCCGCCACGGAATCGCTCCCCTGGATGTTCGAGATGTCGAACGACTCGATGCGGCTCATCTCTCTGTCAAACCCCAGAATCTGCCCAAGTTTCTGTGCAGCGATCTGCAACCGGTCCTGCGTCGATTTGCGGAAGCGCGACTCGTGTGACAGCCGCGCATTGCGGTTCACCAGCTCGATGCGGTCGACTCCCCTGCCGCGCTGCGGTACGCGCAGCGCCACCTTGCGCCCGGCCTGTTCGGTCAGCCAGGCGGTCAGAAGGTCGCACTCCTCGACCTCGAAGGGAATGAGCACCTCGCGCGGGATGAAGAGATTGTCCTGGTAGTACCGCTGCAGAACCTCGCCGAGGAAGTAACTCGGCTGGTAGATATCGACCTTCTCCCAGAACAGCTCCCGGCGGTCGACCACGTTGCCGTCACGGATGACGAAGAGCTGCACTGCGACGTCGCTCCCATCCTCGTGCAGCCCCCAGACGTCGGCATCCTCGTCTTCCGCCGACGCCACCTGCTGCTCGGCCTGCACCCGCTCGACGGTCCGGACGAGGTCGCGGTAATACGTCGCCATCTCGAAGTTCTCGGCCTCGGCGGCGCCGTACATCCGCTGCGTCAGCCGGCTCTGCAGCTCGTTCGTCTTCCCGCCGAGGAAGAGCACCACGTCGTCGACCATGTCACGGTATAGCTCCGGCGTGGTCAGGCCGACCACGCAAGGGCCGAGACACTGGTGCATGTCGTAGTAGAGGCAGGGCCGCGGAAGAGCGTTCCTGCCGGCGACGATGTCGAGGTCGCAACTGCGCAGCTTGAACTGATCGGCGACGAGCTTCAAAAGCCGGCGCGCCGTGCCGGCGAAGAACGGGCCGTAGAAGAGATCGCCCTTCTTCCGGTCGAGCCGGCGAGTGAAGACGACCCGCGGGTAGTCCTCCGACATGGTCACCTTGATGTAGGGATAGCTCTTGTCGTCCCGCAGCAGAATGTTGTAGCGCGGCTGGTTCGACTTGATGAGGTTGTTCTCGAGAAGGATGGCCTCGAGCTCGTTGTTCGTGGTCACGAAATCGATCGTCTCGATCTCGTTGATCAGCGACATCGTCTTGCTGTCGCGGGCGCCGCGCCCGACGAGGTAAGAGCCTACCCGGCTCTTGAGGTTCCGCGCCTTTCCGACGTAGATGACTTCCCCCTCGGCGTTCTTGTGCATGTAGACGCCAGGTCGGTCGGGCAGCTCTTTGAGCCGCGCTTTGAGACGTTCGAAACGGTCGGACATCAGGAGCAGCCAGAACAACTTACGGGTGGTTTGTCATCCCTCGGGAGAATGGTCAATGCGCCGACTGGTCAACTTGTTGACGAGTCAGCAAGCCGGGCCAGGAACTCCCCCGCCGCACCGCGAAACGCATCGGTCCATTCGTGCCCACCGTCAAAGATGCAGGTGCTGACCGCGGTCACGGACGACAGAAACTTAAAGTCTTTCTCGAACTTTTCGGCGGTGTACCAATCCTCCCTCTTCCCTCGCCCAATGAGGACCGGAGGGAGTGAGGGCGTCCGTGCAAACAGCTCCGGAGGAACGTCGCCGCCGAGCGCTACCACACCGGTTGCCGACGACCCGGCCGCCGCGCGATAAGCCATGGCCACGCCCTGCGAAAAGCCGATGAAGACGAGCTGCCGCGGCGGTGGAAACTGGTCAACGACGGCCCGGACGTAGGCACGGTTGTCCTCGATGGCCAGCTCCCGGTCGAGACTGGTCATCCACGACGCCACGACGGCGCCGGTGCGGTTCAGGTAGAACGGATGGAGCGCCTGCACGGCAACGGCGGTCCATCGCTCGATCCCGGGGATCTGCTGGAGCTGGGCCATGTGCACGTCGGCAGTCTCGCCGTAGCCATGAAAGCCCACGAGTAGGCGTTCGGGCGGACCTTGCCGGACGACGTAACGGCCGTGGACGGTGGCGGGGATGATGCGGAACTCAAGTTCAGACATTCATCCATCCTAACCATGAAAGGCGAAATGTTGAATGTTCAGTGTTGAATGTTGAATGTTGAATGAGAGACCCGAAAGGCGGCCGTGCGGAGCCATTCAACATTGAACATTCGACATTGAACATTCAACATTGCCTCTGGTAGCTCCGTTCACCCGCCCTCCTCCCCGCTACAATGCGCCCCCGTGCCGCGCCTGACCCTGGTCGTCCCCTGTTACAACGAAGAGCGGCGTCTCGATGTCGAGGCTTTCCGCGGCGTTTCCGTCGACGGCTACGACGTCGATTTCCTCTTCGTCAACGATGGCAGCCGCGACGGCACCCTCGGCGTTCTCGAATCGCTCCGAGACTCCGATCCGACACGATTCGCCGTCCTGAACCTCGAGCAAAACAGCGGCAAGGCTGAGGCGGTGCGCCGCGGCTTCGTGGCCGCCATGCAGCAGCCAGCCGACTACATCGGTTTCTGGGACGCCGACCTGGCCACTCCCTTTGCCGAGCTTCCCGGGTTTCTGGAGGTGCTCGCGGAGCGTCCGGCGATCCAGATGGTGATGGGTGCCCGCGTCCGTCTCCTCGGCAGGGAGATCAGCCGCCGTCCATCACGCCACTACGTCGGCCGCGTCGGTGCCACGCTCATCTCATCGAGCCTCGGACTGGCCGTCTACGACACGCAGTGCGGCGCGAAGCTCTTCCGCACGAACGATACGCTGCGCGATGTCTTCGCCCGGCCGTTCCTCTCGCGGTGGATTTTCGACGTCGAGATCATCGCCCGCTACGTCCAGCGCCTCGGCCGCGACGCCGCCGCCGGCGCGATCTACGAGTTGCCGGTGATGCGCTGGCACGACGTCACCGGATCGAAAGTGAAGTCGCACGATTTTCTCCGGGCGCTGCATGACCTGTGGAAGATCCGGCGGGCGTACAGGAAACGTGGATGAGTATCGACTGTTCTACAATCCCATCCCGATGACCACCACCACCCTGCCCGTCTGCGACGACCGCAGCCTCTCGCAGCTCGCCCTCGGCCTGACCGGTTCCGAGATCCTGAAAATCTCCGGTGAGATCCGTACCCTCGCCGAAGCAGGCCGGGATGTCTGCAACCTCACCGTCGGCGACTTTTCACCGAAAGAGTTTCGCATCCCGAAGGTGCTCGAAGACCTCATCACCGAGGCCTTCGCCGCCGGCGAGACCAACTATCCCCCCTCGGACGGAACGAAAGAGCTGCGCCAGGCGGTCATTCGCTATTACGACGACGTCCTCGGTCTGAAGTATCCGATCGAGTCGACGGTCATCGCCGGCGGCGCCCGGCCGATCATCTTCGCGGCGTACGCGGCGGTGGTCGACCCGGGCGACAAGGTGGTCTATACGATCCCTTCCTGGAACAATACCCACTACACCTACCTGATGCGTGGCGTTCCCGTCGAGATCGCCGTCGGGCCGGAGACGAACTTCCTCCCGACCGCCGATCTGCTGCGGCCGCACATCCGCGATGCCCGACTCATCTGCGTCTGCACGCCGCTCAATCCGACCGGCACCGTGATGGCACGCGACGAGGTGGAGCGCATCGCCCGGCTCGTCGTCGCCGAGAACGAGCGACGTACCGCGGCCGGCGAACGCGCCCTGCTGCTGCTGTGGGATCAGGTCTACTGGATGCTGACCTTCGGCGGCTTCCGTCATTACACGCCGCCGCAACTCGTCCCCGAGGTTACGCCGTACACGATCTTCGTCGACGGCATTTCGAAGGGGTTCGCCGCAACAGGTTTGCGCGTCGGCTGGGTGGTCGCGCCGCCCACCATCACCGCAAAGATGCGCGACATCCTCGGCCACGTCGGCGCGTGGGCGCCACGGCCGGAGCAGATCGCCGTAGCGAAGTTCCTCGGTATGCGCGCGGAGATCGACGAATTCCACGAGACGATGATCCGTGAGCTGCAGCTCCGGCTCGACCTTCTCTACGACGGCATCGACGCCATGCGCCGCGAAGGCCTGCCGGTCCGCGCCATCGCGCCACAGGGAGCGATCTACCTCTCGGTACAGTTCGACCTCATCGGCCGAGGAACCATTGCCAGGAACGAACAGATCCGGCGCCTTCTCCTCGATGACGCCGGATTCGCCGTCGTCCCCTTCCAGGCCTTCGGCCTGCCGCAGGAGACCGGGTGGTTCCGGCTCAGCGCCGGCGCGGTTTCGCCGAGCCAGATCGAAGCCGGTCTGGCGCGCGTACGTAACGTCCTGGCCCGCTTCGCGTAAACTATCATTCATTCAATCAAGGAGGCATCAATGTCCCCTCTCCGGCGGCTCCTCCCCCTCTTTCTATTCGTTACGCTCCCGCTCGCTGCACAAACGACCGGCTCGATCGCTGGACGCGTCACCGACTCCAGCGGCGCACTACTCCCGGGCGTGACCGTCGAAGCAACCAGTCCCGCGCTTCAGGGGATGCGCATCGGCGTCAGCGATATCACAGGACTCTATCGCCTGCCGTTGCTTCCGCCCGGCAGCTACACGGTCGCCTTCACGCTGAGCGGTTTCGCTCCGAAGAAGAACGCCTCCGTTCCGGTCTCGCTCGGAAAAGAGACCACGGTCGATACCGTGCTGTCGCCGTCGATGACCGAGAGCATCACCGTCGGAAGTTTCGCACCGCCGATCGACACGACGTCGAACACGCTCGGCACGAACTTCAACGCCACCCAGATCGAGACGCTGCCGACGCAACGCGATTACGCCTCCGTCGCCCAGGTGACGCCGGGAGTCTCCACGGACGCCATTCAGTCAGACGACAAGCAGACGCCGACGATCTCGGTCTACGGCTCCTCGGGCGCCGAGAACGCGTTCTACATCGACGGCGTCAACACCACCAACATGGAGTACGGCGTTCAGGGCAAGCAACTGAACTTCGAGTTCATCGACGCCTTCGAGATGAAGACCGGCGGATACGAGGCCGAATACGGCCGCTCCACCGGCGGCATCATCAACGTCATCACCAAGTCCGGCAGCAACGACTTCCATGGCGACGTCTTCGGCTACGACACCAGCGACTCTCTGCAGACGAATTCGAAAACGGTTGTGGGAGGAACCTCCGCGGGATTCACCAGGAAGGACTACGGCGCGGACATCGGCGGCTTCATCCTCAAGGACCGGCTGTGGTTCTTCGGCGCCTACGATCAGGTCCGCAACAGCCAGAGCAACATCCTCTCCGACGGACCCGACGCCGGCAAGTCGGCGACGTCGCCGAGCCACCGGAACCTCGGCTCGGCCAAGGTGACCTATAGCTTCACGCCCAGCAGCACCTTCATCGGCACCTTTCTGCAGGATCCCCGCGTCGACACGGGCGCCATCAACGATGCGAACCACACGCTCGTGGGCGTTTCCTCCACCTACCTCGGCCGGCAGGATTTCGGCGGACGCGATTACGCTCTCCGCTACGACGGACTGGCAGGCACCAAGTGGATCTTCGCGGCACAGGGCGCCAGGCACAAGGAGAACAACTCCGTCGGCCCGGCCACGGCCGCCGGAGACGCCATCGAGTACATCGACGCGCGCAACAACTTCTTCCAGACCGGCGGCTTCGGTCTCATTCAGCAGAAAGCATTCGACCGCAAGTTCTACGGCGGCTCGGCCACCCGTTACGCGGGCAATCACCAGATCAAAGGCGGGATCGAGATCGAGGACCAGACCGCGGACGTCATCAAGCGGATGTCCGGCGGCCAGCAGGTCGATATCTTCGACAATCCCAACAACCCGGCCAAGCCGATCTACAGCCACGCCTACTGGACCACGCCCGACGCCACCGTGGCCAACGCTCCGATCTCCGCGCTGAACGCATCGCCGGAGCACAAGAACACGACCGCGTATCTTCAGGACCGCTGGACCATCAAAGACCTGACGATCAATGCCGGCGTGCGGTGGGATCGCCAGCGCATCATCGATGCTTCGGGCGTCACGCAGATCGATCTGAAGAAGGACTACGCGCCCCGCCTCGGCCTGGTGTGGGATCCGAGCGGCGCGAACCACAGCAAGGTCTACGGCTCGTACGGGCGCTATTACGAAGAGATCCCGATGGATCTGGTCATCCGATCGTTTTCCTATGAGCGGCAGCCCCGCATCATCAACTACAGCCCGACCAGCACCGTGCCCGATCCGAATGCCGAGGCCGACGCCGATACGAAGTCGGCCATCCTGGGCGGCTTCACCGAGCCGGCCGATCCAAACCTCAAGAACCAGTACCTGACCGAAACCATCGTCGGCGCCGAGCGCGAGGTCATGCCAAACATCTCGGTCGGCGTCAAAGGCATCTACCGCAGCTACGGACGGGTCATCGAGGACTTCCTCTGCATCGACGACGGCACCTACTGCATCGGCAACCCCGGCGAAGGGATCATGAAGAAGATCTTCTCGCTCGACTACACGCGCCAGTTCGATGCACCCAAGCCGAAGCGGACGTACAAAGGCATCCAGCTCGACGCCACCAAAGCCTTCAGCAACAACTGGCAGGCGATGGCGTCGTATGTCTACTCCCGGCTTGAGGGAAACTACGACGGCGAATACGCCCCCTTCACGAACGTCGGCGCCGACCCCAACATCTCCGCGGCGTACGACTACTACGAGTTCTTCACCAACGGCACCGATCTGACGAAGATCACGAACAACGGCCCGCTATCGAACGACCGCCGCCACCAGTTCAAGGCCTCGGGCATCTACAACACGCCCTGGAAACTGTCGATCGGCGTCTCCGCCTACTGGCGCAGCGGAACGCCCGTCACCCGCTACGGCTACTCAAGCGCGTATCGCCGCTACGAGTTCTTCCTGACGTCCCGCGGCGCCGAGGGCCGCACTCCGAGCAACTACGACGCCGACGTCCACCTCGGCTACCCCATCGCCTTCGGAGGCTCGCACCTCAACATCCTGCTGGACGTGTTCAACCTTCTGAACACGCAACGAGCCGTGCTTCTCGACCAGCGCTACGACTTCCAGGAGGGCGACAGCACGCTGACGACGCCAGCCAACCCGAACTACCTCAAGCCGATCGTGCGCACTCCGGCAACCTCGGCACGGCTGGGGGTGCGGTGGACGTTTTAGGTTTCACGCGGAGACGCGGAGACGCGGAGGGGAGAGTTCACATCCTCCGCGATCTCCGCGCCTCCGCGTGAGGAAAAGGCTAAAACACACCACTCCTGGTGTATTCGTGGACTTGGGGAGCGTATTCACGGACTCGTGGAGTGTATTAACAGACTCTGCGAGTGTATTAATTGACTCCGGGAGTGTATTAATTGACTGACGGGAGTGTATTCATGGACTCCGGGAGTGTATTCATGGACTCCCGGGAGTGTATTCATGGACTCCGGGAGTGTATTCATGGACTCCGGGAGTGTATTCATGGACTCCGGGAGTGTATTCATGGACATCTCCGCTCACGCTGCCGCGCTGCGCGGCACCTTGAAGTACGTCGCCAGGAAGAGCGCTCCCCACACCAGATCGCCGACCGCGCCGCCGACCAGGCCGAGCGACGTCACACGTCCCGTGGCGTAGAGCACGAGCACCGGCGCGGCGAACGAGATCTTCTCCAGCGTGGCGAACGGCATGATCGGGCGACACTGCTGCAGATTGTTCGAGATGTACAGGTACAGCAGGTGCCAGACCAGCAGCGCACCGGCGAAGGCGTAGTAATACTCCGGATGCGTGATCTCCGGCGGCATCTTCGCGGTGATCTTCTTCTCGCCCAGAAAAAAGGCAATCGCGAGAAGAACGCCGTATAAGCCGCCCCACCAAAAGGCGTTGTTCCTGAATCGCATCGAGCTCCCCCTTTGAGAAGGTAGTGAGCGTCCGCCCCAGGACGTTTCAAACGATCGCGGAGAAGAGAATCATATCCTTCGCGATCTTCGCGCCTTCGCGTGAGGAAAAGTCACTGAAGACTCAGCAGCACGAGAATGTCACCCTCGCCGGACGAGAGAGGCTCAAGCGCCTTGCCGATGATGGTTCCGGGGCGGTGGATCTTCACGCCGTCCAACGACAGCGGAATGGAAACCATCGCCGTGCCGGCGCGGTCGCCCGTCACGAGCAGATCTCCGATGGCGACCGGATGCCTTGTCGCATCGACTCTGACCTTTACACGGCCGACGGTTGCGATCATTTCCTTCGACGGCGATGACTCGCCGAGGATTACCCCCGGCGCCGCGGAAACGACGCCGGCTACGGTCGTGTCGTACGGCTTGGCGGAGGGCATGACGCGGTTGGCCTTACCGGGGTCGAGAACAACGACCGTACCCGGCACCATGTTGCTGGCCGCCGGCACCCATTCCGCGACGTCCTGATAAACGGCTCCTATGACGGTCGTCGCAGTGATGCTGGTCGCGTGGATGATGCCGGCCACATCGAGTTTGAAGCCAGCCGCAGGTGCCGTACCAATTCCGACATTTCCACCGGCCTCGAATCGCGCCACTTCAACTCCGTCAGCATTCGACATGAGCAGCGCCGGGGCCGCGGAGTCTGTGGCTCCAAGCCAGAACTGCGAATTGCCATGAGCTCCGGAGTACCGCAATCCGAGGGCGTATTTTTCGTTGCTGGCCTCAAACAGGCTTCTCCCGCCGGAAACCTGAAACCTATAGTCAGGGACTGCCGTGCCGATGCCGACGCTGCCGCCGGCCTGGAAACGCGCCACCTCGGCCCCGTTCATGTTCGAAAGGATCAGGTCCGGTGCGGACGAGTTGCTGGCGCCCAACCAGAACTGCGTATTGCCGAGAGAAGCGGAGTACCGCAATCCGAGGGCGAATTTCTCGGCACCAGCCTCGAAAATGCTCCTTCCTGCCGACACCTGAAACTTGTAATCAGATGCTGTCGTTCCGATCGCTACGGTGCCCGACCGGGTAATGGTTCCCGTGGTGTCGTTTGTACCCGACCACTGTTGCGCTTGCCCCGGCGTCGCTACGCCCCCAAGGACGGTGATCACGAACAGAACGAAGGGCAGAACTTCTCTGTAACGAGTCTTCATCGGATTTGTGCTCCTTAATTCAGTGGAAAACGAAACGTGCGGTCGAGAACGTCACCGTTGATTGGACACTCTACTCTACCTCGGAATGACCGATCAGACGAAGATCCGGATTTCCTTCAACTCCCTCAACTTATCCCTGATCTCCGTCGCCTTCTCGAATTCGAGGTTCTTCGCCGCCTCTTTCATTTCACGAGTCAGGCGGGCGATGGCCTTGTCCAGGTCCTCCCCTTCCGTCAGGTCGAGGCGGGCCTTCGACGTGGGGCCGCCGGGGACCTCGAAGTAGTCGAGGTTGGCCATCTTCATCAGATCGCTGTCGATCGACTTGATGATCGAGGCCGGCTCGATGTTGTTCTCCTCGTTGTACGTCTGCTGGATGGCGCGGCGGCGGTTCGTCTCGGCGATGGCGAACTTGATCGAGTCGGTCATCTTGTCGGCGTAGAGGATGGCCTCGCCGTTCAGGTTGCGGGCCACGCGGCCGATGGTCTGGATCAGTGAGGTCTGCGAGCGGAGGAACCCTTCCTTGTCGGCATCGAGGATGGCCACGCAGGAGCACTCCGGGATGTCGAGCCCTTCACGCAGCAGGTTGATGCCGACCAGGACGTCGTACGTTCCGATGCGGAAGTCGCGGATGATGGCGATGCGCTCGAGCGTCTCCACATCCGAGTGCAGGTAGTTGACCTTGATTCCCAGCTCCAGCAGATACCGGGTCAGGTCCTCGGCCATCCGCTTGGTCAGCGTCGTGACCATCACCCGCTCGCTCCTGGAGATCCGCTCCTTGATCACGCCGATCAGGTCGTCGACCTGCCCCTTGACCGGCCGGATGATGATCCGCGGATCGAGCAGGCCGGTGGGACGGATGACCTGCTCCGCGAAGAGGCCGCCGGTCTTTTCCAATTCGAACGGCCCTGGCGTGGCGGAGACGTAGACGATCTGGTTCAGCTTTCCCTCGAACTCCGTGAACGACAGCGGCCGGTTGTCGATGGCGCTCGGCAGCCGGAAGCCGTACTCGACCAGCGTCTCCTTCCGGGCCCGGTCGCCGCCCCACATCGCCCGAACCTGGGGAATGGTCTGGTGCGATTCATCGACGACGAGGAGCAGGTCCTTCGGAAAGTAATCGATCAGCGTCGGCGGTGGCTCTCCCGGCTGGCGGCCGGAGAGATGCCGTGAATAGTTCTCGATGCCGTTGCAATAGCCGAGCTCCGCGATCATCTCCAGATCGAACATCGTCCGTTGCGAGAGGCGCTGCGCCTCGAGCAGACGGTCATTCGCGCGCAGCTCGGCCACGCGCTCATCGAGCTCGACGCGGATGTTCTCCATGGCCACCATCAGGCGGTCGCGCGGCGTGACGTAGTGCGTGCGCGGGTAAACCGCCAGCCGGTCGTATTCGCGCCCCGAGGTACGGCCGGTGATCGGATCGATCCGGGTCATCTTGTCGATCTCGTCGCCGAAGAACTCGATGCGCACGGCATCGTCCTCGTACGCAGGCCAGAGCTCGAGCACGTCGCCGCGCACGCGGAACGTGCCGCGGGCAAGATCGTACGGGGTCCGCTCGTACTGCATCTCCGTCAGCCGGCGGAGGTACTGCGTCATCGGCTTGTCGATGCCGCGCTCAAAGAAGACCAGCATGGAGTGATACAGATCGGGATCGCCGATGCCGTAGATGCACGACACGGAGGAGACGATGATGACATCGCGGCGCTCGAACAGCGCTTTCGTAGCCGCGAGGCGCAGCTTGTCGATCTCGTCGTTCTTGGTCATCTCCTTTTCGATGTAGAGGTCGTTCTGCGGGATGTAGGCCTCGGGCTGGTAGTAGTCGTAGTAGGAGACGAAGTACTCCACCTTGTTCTCGGGAAAGAAATTCTTGAACTCCTGATAGAGCTGCGCCGCCAGCGTCTTGTTGTGGCTGAGCACGAGCGTCGGCCGGTTGACCGCCTCGATCACTTTGGCGACGGAAAAGGTCTTGCCCGAACCGGTAACGCCGAGGAGAACCTGATCGCGCGTTCCAGCCTTGACGCTCTCGGTGAGCTGCCGGATGGCCTCCGGCTGATCGCCTTGCGGAGTGAAGGGGGAGATGAGTTTGAAGTTCATGGTGGATCGCGGTCGCGCGGTCTCGGGGTTACGGGGTTACGCGGTCTCGTGGTGACCTACGAGACTGGCAGCGACACAACTGCGAGACCGCGTAACCGCGAGACCCCGCGACCTCATTTCACGCTTCGATTCACATCCCGCAGCGCCGCGATCAGCTTGTCGGTCTCGGCGTGATCGACCTTCTCGTCGGCGTCGACGTCGGTGGCCAGCTTGAGGAACGACTGGGTCTTGTCGAGCTTCAACTTACCTTCGCCGGCGGCGGCGCGGAGCGTCTTCATCTCGGCGGCGAATTCGGCTTTCTGGACCGGCGTCACATCGCTGGTGAAGTGCTTGGTGATGTCGTCCCCGATCATGCCGAAGAGCTTGCCGAGGAGCGCTCCCGAGCGCGGCGCAAATGCTCCGGCCACGAACAGCAGGATCACGAACACGACCGATGCCCATCCGCATCCGATAGGGACGCCGCGCGGGACGAGCGGGCGCAGATCGCTGCCAGGCGACGCGTAGTAGTCGGCCGGACGGCGGAACGGAAGAGCGACTTCGGCCGGCTCAGGCAGAGGGGCGGCGGGCGGCAGTTCAATCGGTATGTAATCGTCCATGTCGTTGTGGCGGCAGGAAAATGTATCATGCGCAGTAATCGTCCCCGGTGAAGCCAGTGCAGGAAGGAATGACTGTATGCCCGCGTCGCTGTCGAAAGTAGCGGTGTTGATTCTTGACGACAACCCGCTGGTCCTGAAGCTCGGCAGAGCCTTGCTCGAGCGTGAAGGATGCACGGTCCTGATCGCATCGAGCTGGATCGAGTTCAACCATGTCCTGGCCGGCAACTCCCCCGACATCATCTTCCTCGACGTGAACCTGCCCAGCATCAAAGGGAACCGCCTCAGCGAAGTGCTGAAGTCGCAGTCGAGCAAGAAAGACATCCCCATCGTCCTGATCTCCGATCTGCCGGAGAAATCGCTCGAGGAGATGTTCCCCAGCTCGGGAGCCAATGCCTGGATGCGCAAGCCGCTCACCCGCGACAAGATGGTCGACATGATCAATCGCTACGTGAAATGAGCGACGAGACGCGGATCCTTCGTACGGTCGGCGTTCCGATCGTCATCGCCGTGATTCTCCTTTTCGTCCTCCCGAAGATGTGCGCGAAAGTCGTTCTGGTGTCGAAGGCACGCAAAGAAGCGGCGGCGCGCGCCGCGGGCGGGCTGCACATCGAGTCAACCCAGAAGCCGGTGGTCTACCCGGCCGGACTCGATCCCGAGCGCGTTCGCTACCTCGTGGAGATCGATCCCACCTTCTCGGCGCCCTACATGGCGCACATCAACAAGTCCGTGGGGATCGGCGCGGCGTTCGTCGAGCAGCAGCAGATCATCCCCGTCCTTCAGAAGCTGGGCTACGCCGAGGCCGGCAACGACGGCACGCTGACCCTGACCCGCGATGGGATGCTGCATCTCGACGGACTGGTCGACGACGGATCGTCGTGGACCTTCCCGATCGCCACGCGCGAGTTCGACGCCGTCACCTCAATCGACAGCGACGGCGCAAACGCGCACGCCACAATCGCCTGGAAGTGGAAGCCGAACACGGTCGGCGCCGAGCTGATCCCCTCGCCGAAGCGCCACGAGGCGAAAGCGGAGCTGGCCAGCGTCGGCGGCCGGTGGTCGCTGACGGCGATTGGGCAGTTGGACAGGATGCTGGAGTAGGAGAGCTGTCAGCCCGCGTTTCTCACAGCTCGCTAGAACCGTACTTGCGACTCCCTACGTCGAGAGTCCTTCTCCCCCAGCGCTTTTCAGCTAGGGGAGAAGGTGCCGAAGGCGGATGAGGGGGCGTTTCACGAGGACGTCATTCGCGCGCCTTCGAGCGCTCTCGGACCAGCGTCGGTAAATCGCGCGTATCTCGTAAAGCGCCCCCCTCATCCGCCTTCGGCACCTTCTCCCCCCGCAAGAAACCGCGGGGGGAGAAGGACTCTCGACGAAGGGAGTCGCAAGTGCGGTTCTAACAGACTGTGAGAAATGCGCACTATCCCGGCGGCTTCGCCGCCGTCCCCGACGTCCCCGTCGTCGTAGTCGTCGTCGCCGTCGCCGGCACCGTCTTCGACCCCTCATCCATATTCGGTGCGGGCGATTCCGCCCCCTCACCTGACCGCGCGGAAGCGTCGGACGCGGCCTGGGTCGGCTCGAGCTCCTTCGGCTGATAGAACGGCTTCTGCAGGTAGTACGGCAGCTTGCTCACCGCCACCGTGGCCCCGCTGCAATCCTTGTCCGGCTCCTGGCCGGCGATGAACGCTTCCATCACCACCCGCTCGCACGGGCCGACACCGCGGCGTCCGGTCTTCAGATCCATCGGCGCCATGATGATGCCGGGCGGGACGTCGAATTCCGGACGCGACGTGCGCAGTTTCAGGACGTCGATCTGTTTGACGATGTCGATCCAGATCGGCAGCGCCACCTCGGCGCCGGTCGCTCCCCCACCGAGCGAGCGGCTCGGATCGTCGTAGCCGACCCAGACGCCGATCGTGTACTCGGGGGAAAACCCGAGGAACCAGGCGTCCGTGTACGAGTTCGTCGTCCCCGTCTTGCCGGCAAGCGGCGGGGGAAGCGAATGGGCCTCGTAGCCGGTGCCGCGGTCGATCGTCCCGCGCATCACGTGCGCCAGCTCGAAGGCCACCTGCGCCTGCGTCGCCTCCGACAGCTCCGGCAGTTGCTCCTCCAGGACGCGGTCGGTCTGATCGGCGATCCTGCGGACCAGCCGCGGCTTCACATACACGCCCTGATTGGCGAACACGTTGTACGCGCCGACCATCTCGATGGGCGAGACCCCCGCCGCGCCGAGCGCCGTCGACGGATAGCGCGGGATGTCGGAGGTGATCCCGCAACGCTTGGCAAAATCGACGACGCGGTCCGCGCCGACCATCATCCAGGTCTTCACCGCCGGCACGTTGATCGACAGCTCCAGAGCACGCTGGATCGTGACGATGCCGGCATACATGCCGTAGTAATTCTTCGGCGAGTAGATCTGATTGCCGACCGGAATCGCCACCGGCTCATCGAAGATCGTATCCGCCGGCGTCAGCCCCTTCTCGAACGCGGCCCCATAGACGAACGGCTTGAACGACGAGCCGGTCTGGCGCCGCGACTGGATGGCGCGGTTGAACTTCGACATCTGGAAGTCGTAGCCGCCGACGAGGGCACGCACCTCGCCGCTCTTGACGTCGACGATGACCACCGCCCCCTGCACCTGCGGCAACTGGTCGAGCATCCACTTGCGGGCGTGCGTCTTGGCATCCTCGTCGAGACGGATATAGATGATGTCGCCGCTCTTGAGGACGCCTTCCATCGTCTTGTGCTGCGTCCAGGCAAACGACGTTACCGGCAGCGTCATCGAGTCCCTGCCGACGCGCGCGGTGACGCCGCTCTTTTCGACGGTCATGACGACGGCCGGATAGAGCTTGTCTGTCACGTAGGGATCATTCGACCAGCTCGGATCTTTGTACGCGCCGGGATCGATCCCCTCGGCCACGAGATTCCGCGCCGGTTTTCGGAATCCGCGCCGGCGATCCCAGCGCCGCAGTCCGCGCTGCAACGCCGTCTCCGCCGCCTGCTGCATGCGCAGGTCGAGCGTCGAGTAGACCTTCAGGCCTTTCTGGTAAAGATTCTCGGCCCCGAACTTGTCGCTCTTCTCGATGTACTGGCGAATCTCTTCCGAGAAGTAGGCTCCGATCCGCGGCGCCTCCTCTTTGTACGTCCCGAGCACGATCGGCGCGTTCACGGCCTGCTGGAACTGCTGCTTGTTGATGTAATGCTCCTCGTACATCCGCCGCAGGACGTGGTTGCGCCGGGCCGTGGCGTGGTCGAGATGCGTGATCGGGCTGTAATACATCGGCGCGCGGATCAATCCCGCGATCATCGCCGCCTCCGGGAAGGTCAAATCTTTGGCGTGCTTGCCGAAGTAGAGCCGCGAGGCCGCCTCGACGCCGTATGCGCCGTGGCCGAGGTATACCTGGTTCGCGTAGAGCTCGAAGATCTGATCCTTCGTGAAGTTCTTCTCGATGTCGACGGCCAGGAAGGCCTCATTGATCTTGCGGCGGAAATCCTTTGCCGGCGTGAGGAACACCTGTTTGGCGAGTTGCTGCGTCAGCGTCGAAGCGCCTTCCACTTTCTTGCGGGCGATGATGTCTTTGAGAGCGGCGCGGAAGATCGCTTTCGGATTGATGCCGCCGTGATGGTAGAAGTCGGCATCCTCGGTGGCCACGACGGCCTGCACCAGCGCCGGCGCCATGTCGCGCTTGGCCACGACGATCCGCTTCTGGATCGAGTACTCGGCGAAGCCGATCCCGTTCCGGTCGTAGATTCGCGTGATGATGGCCGGCTGGTAATTCTCGAGCGACTTGACCAGCGGCACCCGGATCGCGTGCGCCAGAAGGAACCCCCCCGGGATTCCGAGGATGATCGCGATCAGGAGGATGAAGAGCCGCGTCCTGCGGCGCTTTCGGGTAGTGATATCGACAACGGCATCGGACACGGCCGTGAGTGTAACAAACGGGGCACAGATACGAGCGTTCCTCCTGCTCCAGAATAGAATGCGCAATGATGTCGTCGCTCCCGAAGGCTACGCCCGTGCCGGATTGGAGCCGTCTGGTGGCTGATTCGCTCACGCAGAACGGTGCCTGGTACACCTATCTCAAGCTCATCGAAGCGCGAGGCGCCTATCCGGACGACCTCTCGCTGCGCGGCTACACGGAGATCCTTCGCACCACGATCGTCCGTGACTTTCTCGCGCATCCCAAGGCCATGCAGGCCGTCCCCAAACTGACGGCGGAGTTTCTGTCGAATTTCGACCGCTTCAACCTCACCGCCCAGGAGGGGTATCTCATCTCGCTCATCGACGGCCGTCTCGACCTGCAGAAGCTTCTGATCCTCAGTCCGTTCGATCCATTCACCACGCTCTTCAATCTGGCGAAGCTCCAGCAGGAACGTGCCATCACGGTGCCGAAATGAACCTGAACGACAAGTACATCATCGCCAAGCACCTCAAGACTCCGATCGCCCTGGTCAACGAGCATGGCGGCGTGGAGTGGCGCAACGACGCTTTCGAGGCCACCTTCGGCGGCGATGCCAAGGATTGGCTGACCCAGGCGGCGCGCGCCGTCGCCGGCGAGAGCGGCTGGCTGCAGGGGTTCTTTCTCGATGCCGACGCTCATCGTTCTCTCGACGTCGACATCGAAGGACGGACGTATCGCGTCGACAAGATCATGCAGGTCGACGATTACGCCACCCCCACCGTGGCGCTCTGGTTCGAAGACGTCACCCGCCAGCGCGAGGCGGAGCAGGCCAAGTCCGACTTCACCGCGCAGATCGTCCACGACCTCCGCGGGCCGCTTTCCGGCATCCAGGGAACGCTGGAGTTCGTCCTTTCGCAGGACGGCTCGAAGCTCGATACCTTGAACGCCGATCTCCTCACCGAGGCCCGGCGCGAGTCGGAACGGATGATGAGCCTCATCAACGAGATCATGGATTTCTCCAAGATCCAGTCCGGAAGCTTCACTGTGGAACAGGAGCCGGTACGCATCGCCGGCCTGCTGAAGCGCGCCGTGCGCAGCCTGCAGAGCGTGGCATCGCGCGACGAGGTCTTTCTCCTCTCCGCCCATGGCCGCGACATCCCGCAGATCATCGGCAGCGTGGAGAAGCTGACGCAGGCGGTGATCAATCTGATCTCGAATTCCCTGAAGTTCACGCCGAAGAAGGGACTGATCTCCGTCGGCGCGCAGATCGTCCGCAACGGCGAGGTCCCCGAGGCCATCGTCATCACCGTGACTGACAGCGGCATGGGCATCAAGTCCGCCGAACTGCAGCAGATCTGGGACAAGTACAAGCAGAGCGGCAACAAGTCGCTCCGCGGCGGCGGCGGCACCGGCCTCGGCCTTTACATCGTCAAGCAGGTCGTCGAAGCCCACGGCGGCGAGGTGACGGTGGCCTCGATCGAGGGCGTGGGTACGAGTATGGTGCTCAAGCTGCCCGTGACGCGGGCGGCGTAAGATGAGCAGATGCAGGCGCTCGCATACTGGAAAGCCGTGACCCAGGACCGCGCTGATTTTCTGGATGAGTTTCTCGCCGTCCTCACCGAGAACAGCATTCACTACTGCGTGATCGGCGGCCAGGGAGTGAATGCCTATGCAGAGCCCCTCGTCAGCCTCGACCTCGATGTCGCCGTTGCCGCGGAGGACCTGATTCTCGTTGAGCGGCTCCTGGCATCTCGCTTTCGCGTCGAACGTTTCGAGCACAGTCTCAATGTGAGTGCCACTGACTCCCAGCTTCGCGTGCAGATTCAGACGGATCCACGTTATTTCGCGTTCGTGCCCCGAGCCACACCGCGCGAGGTTCTCGGCGTAACGCTGCAGGTGGCGGCTGTCGAGGACGTTCTCCAGGGAAAGCTTTGGGCGTTTCTCGACGAGACGCGGCGCGGGACGAAGCGCCAGAAGGATCTCGCAGACATCGGGCGGCTGATCGAGGCGTACCCACACCTACGTGGCCGCGTGCCGACGGAAGTACTCGAACGTCTGGTATGAAACAGAGCTCTATCGCAGGGAACCGCGGCCACCATCAAGTCACTACGCCAGATCCCGAACGTTTCGAAGAATCCGCGCCTGATAGTGATACGAGTTCACCCCGCTGCCGTTGTAGCGGCGGATGGCGTAGGGCCAGTCGCAGCCGAAGCTTTCGCGTTTAGGGATGTTCGGATACTCGGCGGAGGCGTAGTACTGCGTCGGTTGCATCGTCCCCGAGGCCCCGGCGTAGAAGGGATCGCCCTGATGGATGTCGCGCGAGCCGGCGTCGATGGCGCATTGGCGGCAGTCGACGAGGTATCGTGGATCGTCCGCCGCGTACTTACAGAGGCGTAGCGGCCCGGTGCCGATCTCCGCCGTGCGATCGCTGGCGTCCGACTTGCCGACGACGAAGTGGTCGAACTTGTCGCGCAGCTCGTTCTGCGCCTTGCTCACATTCTTCGCCGGATCGTCCATGAAATCCGTAACCTCGTCCGGCCGCGGCGGATGATGAAAGATCGTGAACTGGCCGATGCCGTAGCCGCGCGAAGTGACCTGCGCGGTTCCTTCATTGTTCCGATCGAGGCCGATGTAGACGTAGGAATCGGCCTCGTTGTAGTGCCGCAGGTCGCTCTCCTGCTTCAGGATCGAAATGATGAAGCGCGTGGGAACGGAGGTCGACGGCAACGCGGCCACTTTCGCGCGGATGGACTGATTCTCCCCCACGGGATCCGCCGCCGACGGCAGTTGCACGAAAGCCGCGTCGTTCAGGATCTCGACGATGCATTGCGCCAGATTCTGATCGCACGCGCCGGTCACCTCTGTGACGCGACCTTTGTTGTAGGACGTCACGGCCACAGGCGCATTGCCGTCTTTGCCGCTGCCGTCGTTGTGGAGAAGGTCGTACTGCAAGGCACTCACGGCCTTTGCCGAGCCGCCCTGGAACTTGCCGTCGATCCCGCCGGAGAGATAGCCGATGGACCTCAGCGCGCGTTGCAGGTCCTTGACCTGATCGGGCGTAGCGGTACCGCCCTGAGACAGAACGAGACCAGGCTGGACGAAGCTCATCGTCATGGGGGACTCCTCCGATTTATTGATGGACAGATTCTACAGCAACGCGTCCACCCCGTACGCGATCTCGTCCTCGGTCACATCCGCGAAGACTTCGCAGGTTCCGATGCCGCGCGGGAAGACCATCACGCGCTGGCTGCCGGTGTTCTTCTTGTCATGCTCCGTCGCGGCGAGGATTGCCTCGCGGTCGATCTCTTCGGGGAGTGCCGTGGGATTCCAGGCGCGGATGGCGCGCTCGATTCTCGCGGCGGCCTCGCGGTCGAGCAGTCCTCGCCGCATGGCGATCGCGTTCGCGCCGATCATTCCCCACGCCACCGCCTCGCCGTGCGTCAGATCGCGATAGTCGAGCGCTGCTTCGATGCCGTGTGCGATCGTATGACCATAGTTCAGCAGTCGCCGCAGATCGGTTTCCTTTTCATCCGCGGAGACGATCTCCGCCTTCACCCGAATTGCTTTGCGCACGACCTCGTCGACGTCGAAGTCCGGCGGAGACTCGAGCAGCTCGAACAGCGAGGCATCGCCGATCACGCCTCCCTTCAACGCCTCGAAGAGGCCGCTCAGCACTTCCCGGCGCGGCAGTGAGTCGAGCGTGGCCAGATCGGAGATCACCGCCCGCGGCGGATAGAAACTGCCGATGAGGTTCTTCCCCCTGGCATGGTTGACCGCCAGCTTCCCGCCGAGAGAGCTGTCGACCTGCGCCAGGAGCGTCGTGGGGATGTGAACCAGATCGATGCCGCGAAGAAAGATCGACGCGGCAAAGCCGGCGGTGTCGCCCACCATCCCTCCGCCGACGACGACCGCCATCGAATCGCGCTTCGCGCCGTGGTCGAGAAGCTGCGTGACCACGCCGCTGGCCGTATCGAGCGTCTTGAAGGCTTCCCCTTCTTCCATTTCGATGACATCCGCATCCAGCGAGGCAGCGATCTCTTCGCCGAATCGGTCGCGCAACGCGCTCGAGGTGATGACGAAGATGCGGCCGCGGTTGTCGATGAGCGAGCCAACAGCGGCGAGGAGATTGCGGCCGACGTAGACGGGATAAGAGGCGGAGGCTTGGCGGATGGTGAGGAAGGGCTGCATCGATTTGCGCAGTCTATCTGGAGTCGATGGACGCGTAGAATCTCGTCATGAAAATCATCCGTTCGGGCGACGAAGGCAACGAGACGTTCCAAGTCTCACCTGTCGAAAAACAACAACTGCTCGAATCGATCGCGGAAGCGGACCGTGGCGAGTTTGATGGCGAGCAAATCCTCGCTGAACTTGATGCGGCGGATTGAGAGGCGAGTGGCGCACAGTGTTCACATTTCGTGGGTCGACCGCCTACAAGGCTTGCGAGTAGCTCAGCCGCGGAGCGGCGATATCTATGTAGCCCAGTGCGTAAGCGCTGGGACTCGTGTGCTCCTTGTATTTGAGCCGCGGAGCGGCGACATTTCGAATTTGAGATGTCGCCGCTCCGCGGCTCGAAACTCCTACCCACCGGCAACCCCACGCTTACGCGGTGGGGCTACGTAGATATCGCCGCTCCGCGGCTTGGCGACGTTCTTCACCCAGCTATGCCTTCGGCGTCGCCAGCCCAATCCCCAGCTCCTCCAACTGCTTCTCATCCACCGCCGACGGCGCTTCGCTCAGCAGGTCCTGGGCGCGCGCGGTCTTCGGGAAGGCGATGACTTCGCGCAGCGATTCGGCGCGGGCCATGAGCATGACCACGCGGTCGAAGCCGAGGGCCACGCCGCCGTGAGGGGGAGCACCGTAGCGGAAGGCGTCGAGGAGGAACCCGAAGCGGTTGCGGGCATCCTCGTCGCTGATGCCGAGGGCGCGGAACATGCGCGATTGCAGCTCGGGTGTGTTGATGCGGATCGAGCCACCGCCCAGCTCCAGGCCGTTCAGGATTACGTCGTAGGCGCGCGCGAGCGTGGCACCGGGATCGCTTTCGATCTTGTCGACGTCCGCGAGCCGCGGGGAGGTGAATGGATGATGGCGCGCGAAGAAGCGGCCGCTCTCCTCATCCCACTCGAACAGCGGAAAGTCGACCACCCAGAGGAAGTCCCAGCGGTCGGCGGGAATCAGTCCCTGCTCTTTGGCAACGCGCAGGCGAAGGGATCCGAGAACGTCCCAGACCTTCGTCGTCCTGCCGGCCACGATGAGGGCCATGTCCCCTTCGTTTGCATGCAGCGCGTCGCGGATCGAATCGAACCCGGCATCGTCGAGGAACTTCTTGATCGAGGAGCCGCGCTGCGCGTCGAACTTGATCCAGACCAGGCCCGATGCGCCGAGCTTCTTCGCCTCTTCGGTCAGCTCGTCGATCCGTTTGCGCGACAACGACGCACCGCCGGGAACGACGATGGCGCGCACGGTCTCGGCCTCGCGAAACGCGGCAAACTCGATGGCCTTGGCAACCGTCGAGATGTCGATCAGCTCCATGCCGAAGCGCGTGTCCGGGCGGTCGATGCCGAAGCGCTCCATCGCCTCCTGCCAGCGCATGCGCGGGAACGGGATCGTGATGGGGATGTCAGCCAGCGGAAAGATCTCGGCGAACATCCCTTCGATGAGCGCGAAGACGAACTCCTCGTCGATGAATGACGCTTCGATGTCGACCTGCGTAAACTCCGGCTGGCGGTCGCGGCGCAGGTCTTCGTCGCGGAAGCAGCGGGCGATCTGGTAGTAGCGATCGAGCCCGCTGACCATCAGCAGTTGCTTGAAGATCTGCGGTGACTGCGGGAGCGCGTAGAACGTTCCCTTGTGAACGCGGCTCGGCACGAGGTAGTCGCGCGCCCCTTCCGGCGTCGACTTCGTCAGGATCGGGGTCTCGATCTCGAGGAAGCCCTGCCTGTGCATGTAGTCGCGCACCCCATGCGCGATGCGGTCGCGCAGGACGATGTTGCGTGTCAACGCCGGCCGGCGGAGGTCGAGGTAGCGATACTTGAGGCGAAGGTCCTCGGAGGCGTCCACTTCGTCATCGATCGGAAACGGCGGCGTCTCGGAACGGCTCAGCAGCTCGATGGTTGTGGCGACGATCTCGATCTCGCCGGTCGGCATCTTCGGATTCTTCGTCTGCTCCGAGCGCTCACGGACTTCGCCCTCGATCCTGACGACGTATTCCGAGCGCAGCTCTTTTGCGGCGGCGAGCAGCGCCTCGTTGGCGCCCTTCGATCGATCGACGACCACCTGCACCATGCCGCTCCGGTCGCGGACGTCGATGAAGACGAGCTCTCCGAAGTCGCGCTGCTTCTGCACCCAGCCGGCGATGGAGACGGTGGTGTCTTTGTGTTCTGTGTTGAGCGTGCCTGCGTACGTTCTGGTCATAACGGGCCTGTCATCCTGAAGCCGGCGAAGCGCGGCTGAAGGATCTCCAGTGGCAGCGCCTGTGGCAGGAGCAGCGCATTTTGAGATCCTTCGCCCGTCCTGCGGCGGGCTCAGGATGACAAGTATCTCTCCTTGTACTCGATGTAGTGCCGCCACGACTGCTCCAGCCGCACGATCTCGTCCATCCGCAGGTCGCGTTTCACTCTCGCCGGGACGCCGACGGCGAGCGTGCGCGGCGGGATCTCCATCCCCTCGCCTACCAGCGCCCCCGCGCCGATGAGGGCCAGCTCGCCGACGCGCGCACCGTCGAGCACGCGCGAGCCCATGCCGATCAGCGCGCTCCGTCCGATGGTGCAGCCGTGGGCGATGACCCCATGTCCGATCGTGACCTCCTCGGCGATGTCGATCGGATGCGTGTCGTTCGTAACGTGCAGCACGCAGTTGTCCTGGATGTTGGTGCGCGGGCCGATGCGGATCGAATGCACATCGCCGCGCAGCACCGCGCCGTACCAGATCGAGCAGTCATCGCCGAGGGAGACGTCGCCGATGAGCGTGGCATTCTCGGCGATGAACACGCGTGCGCCGATGCGCGGCGAACGGCCGTCGTAGGGGCGAGAAATCATGGCGCGCGACTTTAGCACGCTAGAATCTCCCCATGCCGCATGCCATCCCGTTCCGCAACCGCGCGCATGAGGTGACGCGCGTCGAGGCCTTCAGCGACGTCGTCTTCGGGTTCGCCATCTCGCTGCTCGTCGTATCGCTCGAGGCGCCCAAGACCTACGCCCAGATGATAGAGATGCTGCGCGGCTTCCTGCCGTTCACCATCTGTTTCTGGATCTTCATCGACATCTGGTTTGAGCATCACCACTTCTACAAGCGCTACGCGATGCAGGACCAGACGACGATGGTATTGAATACGTTCCTGCTCTTCGTCATCCTTTTTTATGTCTACCCGCTGAAGTTCATGTTTACGCTGGACACACAGCGCATGCTGGGGCAGCGGGTCGATATTCCGCCCGGCGGCGGGGCGTTCCTCTTCACGATCTATGGAATCGGGGTGACCTCGGTCTTCTGGCTCCTGGCGGCGATGTACGGCAATGCCTGGCGTCACCGTACCGAACTTCAGCTCAATGCCGTCGAAGAGATCGACACTCTGGAACGCGTTTACGACGACTTCTTCATGGGGCTCTTCGGCGTGATCTCCATCATCCTTGCCCACACTCGATGGCTGACGTGGGCCGGCCTGGTCTACTTTCTCATCGCAATCCCGAAGACGATCGTGCCGTGGACGATGGGAATCAAACGGCGTAAGTGCGAGCAGGCCATGCTGGCGGCCTAGCGCCAGAGCCGCCATGTCGTCGCGCCCCACACTACCCCCCAGAGGATCGCGATCGAGGCGACGCCGATGGTGGCGACGGTCGGACCGAAACGATCCGAGGCGATGCCGGCACCGAGGCTGGAGAGGCTCATCGTGAGCGTGACGAAGCCGTAGTCGGCGCCGAAGACACGCCCGCGGATCCAGTCAGGCGTCTCACGCTGCAGGCCGTAGGTCGATGTCTGCCACTGCGCGCCGCCGCCGAGGTGCGCGGCGAAGACGGCGACGGCCCCGGTCAGCAGCGATCGCGACAGGCCGAGACACATGTAGCCGGCGCCGAAGATGAGGATGCTGAGAGCGATGAGGCGGTACTGAAGCTCGTCGCGGCGCGCGGCCGCGCGAATGAGAAATGGCCCCAGCAGCGCGCCGAGGCCGCGCGCGGCGAAGAGGAGGCCGATGCCGAAGGCGCCGGCGCGGAAGATCTCCTTACCGAAGATGCTGAGCATGGCGATGACGCCCGCGCCGAGGCCGTAGCCGCCTTTCGACGAGAGCAGCGCCAGCACGCGCGGATGGGCGCGGGCGTAGCGCAGCGTCTCGCGCATCGATTCGAGCAGCGGCGGATGCTCGTGGCCGGCCGGCCGCTCCTCGGCGAAGTGCGCGCGCATGCGCCAGAGGATTGCCGCCGAGGCCAGGAAGCTGATGGCATCGACGACGAAGGAGACGTCGCGTCCGAAACGCATCGTCACCGCCCCGCCGATGGCCGCGCCGACGGCCAGCATGGTCCCCCACGTCGATCCCATCAGCACATTGGCCGCGCTCAGCTCTTCGGGCGCGACGATGTTCGGAAGCGCCGCCTGCGACGCCGGCTCGAAGTAGGCCGAGCCGATGGAGATGGCGATCACGCCGATGTAGGCGAACGGCAGCAGGGCCGGCGTGCGCGCGAACAGCGGCAGCAGGCAGGCGATGGCGCGCAGAAGATCGACGACGATCATCAGCTTGCGGCGGTTGAGACGGTCGACCGCGCGCCCGGCGATCGGCGTGACGAGGAAAATCGGCAGCGTCTGGCACAGCAGCATGAGCGACGCCAGCGTGGCCGAGCCGGTGAGCTGCAGGACGAGATCGAGCAGGGCGACGGTGAGAAACCAGTCGCCGCCGAGCGAGATCAGCGATCCGGCGTAGAGCAGCCGGAAGTCGCGGTTGTGACGGAGGAGCCGCACGTACATGCGGCGCGCATGCTAACCCTCCTCGGCGATGACGTGCTCCTCGGGGCCGGCGCGGTCGTAGGTCAGGAACGAGTACGGGTAATCGTTCTTCGCGTCGGCTTCGAAGTCTTCGCGGTCGGTGAGCCGCCACTCGTTGACGTCGTCGAATTCAGGGAAGTACGTGTCGCCGGCGACGTCCGCGTGGATCTGGGTGATGTACATCCGGTCCGCGCGGTGCAGCGTCTGGCGGAAGATCTCTCCCCCGCCGAGGATGAACACCTCATCCTCGGATTCCGGAATCGCGGCCAGCGCCTGCTCGACGGACGACACCGCAACGACATTCTCCTGCGGCGCGATCGGGGAACGGCTGATGATTACATGCGGACGTCCCGGCAGCGGCTTGCCGCCGATCTCGTCGAAGGTCTTGCGTCCCATGATCACGTGATGCCCCATCGTCAGCGTCTTGAGCCGCTTCAGATCATTTGAGAGATGCCACGGCAGCTTGTTGTCCCGCCCGATGACGCCGTTCGCGGCGACCGCCGCGAGGAAGGAGATGCGCATGAGGCGGGGATGATATACGCGCGGGTTTGCGACGGGTTATCGGTTGTCGGTTATCTGCTGCGTGCCGCGGCCTTCCGCCGTCGGAGAAGAAATCGATATCGAGCAAACTGTCATCCTGAAGCTGCCGGAGCGCCGAGCGAGCGCGAGCGAGCGAGATGCGCGCAGGACGCTGAAGTATCTCCAGTGGCAGCGCCTGTGGCAGGTGCAGCGAATTTCGAGATCCTTCGCCGTCCTCCGCGCATTTCGCTCGCTACGCTCGCTCAGCGCTCCGGCAGGCTCAGGATGACAAGTGTGTTGTGTTGTCTTGCCTCACACCGCGATCGGCGCCTTGATGCTCGGATGCGGGTCGTAGTTCTCCAGTGTGAAATCGGAGAAGGTGAAATCGAAGATCGATTTCACGTCGGGATTGAGCTTCATCACCGGGAGCGGACGGGGATCGCGGGTGAGCTGCTCGCGGGCCTGGTCAAGGTGGTTGACGTAGAGGTGGGCATCGCCGAGCGTGTGGATGAAATCGCCCGGGGCGAGATCGCAGGCTTGCGCCACCATCATCGTCAGCAAGGCGTAGGACGCGAGGTTGAAGGGGACGCCTAGGAAGACGTCGGCGCTGCGCTGGTACATCTGGCAGGAGAGCTTGCCGTCGGCGACGTAGAACTGGAAGAGGGCGTGACACGGCGCCAGCGCCATCCGATCGAGATCGCCGACATTCCAGGCGCTGACGATGTGGCGGCGCGAATCGGGATCGCGTTTGATCTGCTCGATGACGCCGCTGATCTGATCGATATGACGCCCGTCGGCGGCCGGCCAGGAGCGCCACTGATATCCGTACACCGGCCCCAGCTCCCCGTTTGCGTCGGCCCATTCGTCCCAGATCGTGACCTTGTTCTCGTTGAGGAAGCGGATGTTCGTGTCGCCGCGGAGAAACCACAGCAGCTCGTAGATGATCGAGCGCAGGTGCACCTTCTTCGTCGTCAGCAGCGGAAACCCCGCGCCGAGGTCGAAGCGGAGCTGGTAGCCGAAAACGCTCAGCGTGCCGGTGCCGGTGCGGTCCGATTTCGGCGCGCCGTGGTCGAGGATGTGGTGGACGAGTTGAAGGTATTGCTGCATGGCTCATTTTACCGCGCCTATAATCCGCGCGCTGAATGCTCCACGTCATCGACCACACCCTCCACATCGGCAACGTCTCCACAACCGATCTCGCCAAGACCTACGGAACTCCGCTCTACATCTACGATGCAGAGATCATCCGGCGGCAGATCGCGCGCGTGCGGCGGGCCTTTGCGGCCCTCCCCTTCCGCCCGTTTTACGCGATGAAGGCCAACAGCGCGCTGGCGATCCTCGATCTCGTGCGCGGCGCCGGCTTCGGCAGCGATGCGGTCTCGCCGGGCGAGATCTACATCGCCCGGCAGGCCGGGTTCACGCCGGAGAACATCTGGTTCACCTGCTCGAACGTCTCGGACGACGATCTGCTGGCCATCGGCGACGGGCGGATCGTCATCAACGTCAACTCGATGTCGGAGATCGACCGCATTCTTGCCCTCGACCTGCCGAATCCGGTAGCGCTGCGGATCAATACCGACATCGGCGCCGGGCACCATGTCGACGTCGTCACCGCCGGCGGCGGGGTGAAGTTCGGCATCGACCTGGCCGAGGTCGAGTCGGCGCGAATGGTCGTCGAAGACAGCGGGCGGAAGGTGGTCGGACTGCACGCCCATATCGGCTCGGGCATCGACAGCATCGCACCGCTGATCGAGTCGGCGCGGCGGCTGCTCGATCTCTCGACCTCGTTCCCGAACCTTCGATGGCTGAACTTCGGCGGCGGGATTTCCGTGCCGTACGAGCCCGGCACGCCGGAGTTCCCGATCGACGACTACGGCGCGGAGCTGACGCGCATCGCCGACCGGCTGCTGCGCGCGCGCGATCTCACCGCCATCCTCGAGCCTGGACGGTATCTCGTGGCGGAGTCGGGCACACTGCTCTCGCGCGTGACCTCCCGCCGCATGAGCGGTGGCCGGTTCTGGATCGGCGTCGACACCGGCTTCAATCATCTGGTCCGGCCGTCGAAGTACGGCGCGTATCACCACATCGTCAATGCCACGAACGGCTCCCCGGCCTCGCTTCGCCAGACGTTCGATGCCGCGCGGATGACGGATGAAGTCGTCGTGGCCGGCAATCTCTGCGAGTCGGGTGACGTCTTCACCCGCACCGAGGCGGGCCAGGTCATCACACGGAAGATCGACAGGACCCAGCCCGGCGATCTGCTGGCGTTCTGTGATGCCGGCGCTTACGGCTTCTCGATGGCGTCGCTCTACAACGCCCGGCTGCTGCCGCCCGAGGTGATGGTGGACGGCGGCGACGTCCGTCTGATCCGCGAACGGCAGACGTATGAAGATCTCGTGAAGGGGATGAAATGAAAGGCAGAAGGATGAAGGCAGAAGGCAGAAGTTACTGGAGTCACGTGGCCCACTTCTGCCTTCTGCTTTCTGCCTTCTGCCTTCTTCTCGCTGGCTGCGCCACCACCCCCACCCCCACCATGCTCGATCTGAAAATCATCAACGGCCGGATCATCGATGGCACCGGGGCGCCGTGGTATCGCGGCGACATCGGCGTTCGCGGCGACACGATCGTCTCCATCGGCGATCTTTCGAAGGTATCGGCGGCCACGACGATCGATGCGCACGATAACGTCGTCTCCCCCGGATTCATCGATCTCCTCGGCCAGTCTCAGGGCGCCGTCTTCGTCGATCCACACCTCGAGGCGAAAGTGCGCCAGGGCGTGACCACCGAGGTCACCGGCGAGGGAAGCTCGCCCGGGCCGCTCAGCCAGAAGCAGATCGATGCCGCCAATCCAAAGAACCGGCCCAACTGGCACACGCTCGGCGAATGGTTCACGCTCCTCGAAAAGAACGGCAGCGCCATCAACTTCGCCCTCTTCGTCGGCGCCGACAATCCGCGCGAGATGGTGATCGGCGACGTCAATCGCCCGCCGACCGCCGAGGAGATGCGCGAGATGGAGCAGATCGTCGATCAGGCCATGCGCGAAGGGGCCATCGGTCTGTCGACGTCGCTGATCTATCTGCCGGCGATGTATTCGACGACCGAGGAGATCATCAATCTGGCCAAGGTTGCGGCGAAATACGGCGGCGTCTACTTCAGCCACATGCGCGACGAGGGCGACCGGATCGACAGCGCGCTCGACGAGGCCTTTCGGATCGGGCGCGAGGCGAAGATCCCGGTCAACATCTGGCACCTCAAGACCGGAGGGGCCGCGAACTGGGGGCGGATGCCGTTCGTCATCGAGCGGATCAACGCCGCCCGCGCCGAGGGGCTCGATGTGGCTGCCAACGTCTATCCGTACGCGGCGTCGTCGACGTCACTCTCGACGCTCGTCCCCGACTGGGCGTTGGAAGGAGGCTACGCGGAGCTGAAGACGCGGCTGGCCGATCCGGCCCAGCGTACCCGGATCGCCGAGGCGCTGCAGGCGCAGTTCAGGAAACGGGGGGCGAAAGGGATCTACATCACGCGGATCGGGAACCCCGCCTTCGCGCAGTACGAGAAGCATTTCGTCGAAGAGATCGCGGCGATGATGAACGTCGCGCCTGACGAGGCGATGATGCAGCTCTTCGCCGGCACGAACAGCTCGCCGAACGTGATCTTCTTCTCGATGAGCGAGATGGATGTGCAGACGGCGCTGAAACAATCGTTCATCTCCATCGGCTCCGACTCGGGCTCTCCCCCGCCGGCCGCGCGTGCGATGGGCCAGGCAGTGCACCCGCGCGCGTACGGAACCTTCCCTCGGGTGATGGGACACTACGTTCGCGACGAACATCTCTTCACCTTGGAGGAGGCTGTGCGCAAAGCGACGTCGCAGGCGGCGGACCGTACGAACCTCTCCGACCGCGGCGTGCTGCGCCCGGGGATGAAGGCGGATGTGCTGGTCTTCGATGCGTCGAAAATCAGTGACGTCTCGACGTACGAGGATCCGCATCACTTCAGCGAGGGGATCCTCGACGTGATCGTGAACGGGAAACTGGTGCTGCGCGATGGGACGATGACGAGCGCGCTGCCGGGACGGGTGCTGCGGGGGCGTGGGTATACAGCTTGGAGGTAGCTATGGATTGTTCGGCGTGCGCGTGAACTTGATCTGCGTCAGTCCGGCAATCCCATGCTCCCCCGGCTCCCACCACTGGTAGCCCCAGTAGGGCAAGCTTCCAAATTGGCCATGCATTTGTGGCTGTTCCCACGGCAATGCGGTAATGTCATCGTTGAACGACGTAATACGCACCCGATCCTGGATATCGCATGGTATAAGGTGCGCGTGCAACCGCAGATTGCGAGCGCGACCGAGCATCACGCCAGCAAATTCTGAGTTCTTCGGCTGGATGACTTCATCGAGCCATACCAGGAGCGATCCTCGCGGCGGAATCCTAAGCCAATGCTCTTCCTCCAGTTCCGCTTTCTCATGCAATGTCAGGATATACAGCTTGCGGCGTGAATTCTCACGAAGGAACTCTACTAGCTTTCCTCCCGGCATCAGGTCGTCAATGGGACAGGCCGGCGCCATGTAAACGAGGTTTCTGATTGGGAGCCGCCGGCTGAAGTTTGCTACAAACTTGTTTGCGACAACCGCTCCGGCACTGTGAGCGACGATGGTAATCTCATCGCGATCGTCCAGAACGTCAGACAATCGATCGAGAAATTGCGAGAGGCCGCCATACCCGGCTTCGCTTGGGTCGTAGTCATATGGATGATGCACTTCACGCGGGCTCCAGAAAAGCGAATCAGAAGTGTAGATCATCGTCCCCCATGCGCTACTGCCTGCTGCATCGATCAGACCTGACGCAACCAAGGTAAGCGGCGAGATCAGTGACGACTGAACGAAGTCACGCACGGGAGGAGTGTGTGCCGTCGTCATCACTCCCTCGTGGAAGTACAACTTTGGATCTGGGCACTCTGTCGCGATTGAACCGACCTTCTCGGTATCTTTGTATTGGTAACTGTGCCGCCGTTCAGTCAGGTGGAGATAATAGGCCACTGGCGATTCCAACACAGTGCGCGCGAGATCAGTCACAGCCTGCACCGGAGTCAGCACAAGTCCCCAGTTCGACGTATCGTGGCCCTTGCGAATCCAGAACAAATGATCTTTGTAACTGGCTGTTAGAGAGGTCTGCCAGTTGACGAAGATCGGATAGATATCGGGTTCGTCGTGCTGCATCCGCTGAATGTGATTTGCGGCCCGGGCGAGCGCAGCGGCACGTGTGTTCAGGCCTCCGTGAAAGAAGAACAGAAGCTTGACGGGCCCGTGCTTCCGCCGTTCTCGGATCTCGCCGATGATACGGTCGATGTAGATTCTTGATTCTTCCTTACCCAAGCGAGCGAAGCTGACGTGAGCTAACTGCTGCGGCGGTTTGCCACTCGTGTTGATCGGGTCGCGCATTCCTCCGAGGGAATCGAACATCAACACATGCGCGCGGAACTGGTCGGGCGTGAGATGGCCGGTTTTCGCCTGATCGAGCTCCGGAGCAACCGTGCTGCATGCCGCGAGGAATGTAGCGAGAGCAAGAAGTAACAGTGGACGCAGGCTCATGATCGTGGTCACCGAACGTTGGACGGCCATCGCCGCAGTTTTCCCTTTCGCTGCAGCCCAGCCTGTGCGATAACGGCGCGATCTCATGACTGAAGAGCTCGCAAACACTTCCACCGAGAAACTCGTCCGCGCCGTCGGCTTCTGGGGGTTGGTGGCGATGTGCATCAATGCCGTCGTCGGCAGCGGCGTCTTTCTGCTCCCGACCGAGTCGTACAAGCTCCTCGGACCCTTCTCGCTCTGGGCGCCGCTGATCTTCGCGCTGCCGGTATTCATCCTCGTCCTCTGCTTCGCCGAGGCCGCGAGCCACTTCAGTGAGCCGGGTGGCGCGTATCTCTACGCCAGGACCGCGTTCGGCGACTTCGTCGGATTCGAGACGGGATGGATGAACTGGCTGGCCCGCGTGACGTCGCTGGCGGCACTGTCGAACGGATTCGTCGTCTCGCTGGCGCGCTTTTTTCCTGCGCTTGCGCTTAAGACCGATTCAGCCTCCAGAGCCGGTTCGTCGTTCTTCTTCTTTACCGCTGACGGACACTTCGTTCTGGACTTCTCGCTTGGCGGTTTCTCACCACGCGACTTGTTCACGCCACGCATCGCCGTCATCCTCATCTCCATCGCCATCCTCACGGCCATCCACTATGTCGGCGTGAAGTACGGGGCGGCGTCGATCTATGTTTTTACACTCGGCAAGTTGATTCCGCTGGTCGGCTTCATCGTCGTGGCGCTGGTCGCCTGGAAGCACAATCCGATTCCGGCATCGCTGACGATTCCCGGAGCCGGCACCGACTGGAGCGGGGCGGCGCTGTTCATGCTGTTCGCGTATGCCGGATTCGAGAACATGGGCGTCCCCGCGGGCGAGTTCCGCAATCCGAAGAAGGAGCTGCCGCGCGCGCTGCTGGTGGGAACGCTGGCCATCGCCGCGATCTACGTGCTGGCCCAGCTCGGAGCGATGTCGGCGCTACCCGACCTCTCGAAGACAGCCACGCCGATCGCCGACGCCGCGGCCGCGCTCATCGGCAGCGCCGGCGCGATCATCGTGACCCTCGGCGCGCTCCTCTCGATGGCGGGCACAAACTCCGGCACCGTCCTCGAAGGCTCCCGCATGCTCTACGCGATCTCCCTCGGCCGCCCGCGCCTGCGCGCCGTCAGCTACGTCCACCCCCGCTTCCGCACGCCGACGGTGGCGATCCTGATCCACGTCCTCTTCGCCGCCGTCCTCGCCTGCGCCGGCTCCTTCGCCAAACTGGCCATGCTCTCCGCGGTGGCCCGCCTGACGACATACCTCTTCACCTGCGCCGCAGTACCGTTCCTGCGTAAGCTGAACGAAGGCTTCAGGACACCCGGCTTAATCATCCCGATCCTCGGGACGGCGATCTCGCTGGCGTTGTTCCTGACGCTCAACGCCTACAACTTCATCGCCGCAGCAATCGCGCTGGCCGTGGGGGCGGTGATCTACGCAGTGTCGTATCAGGGCGGCGGCGCTGAGCCACAGATCGGACTGCCGGGCGGTGTCGCCTGATTGTTGGCGTCGCGAACGAACTGCTGAAAGCACGGATCCTGATGGATGAGAACGTCGGCAACCTGTTTGAGGCCGCTGAGCTGCTCGTTCGTTAGCGCGTTGAAACTCGTGCCGACGTTGTTGACGATATCGCGCAGATTCTTGTCGCGAAGGAGCGGGAAGCTGATCACGACGGGATAGAAGCGCACGCCGCTTTGAAAACGCCTGGCGGCCACGTCCAGCAGGAGCTTAGTGCTATCGAATGAATAGTTGTCCATGGGCGCGCCGGAGATCCCGCCCAAAATAGCCTTCAACTTCGGCTCGGCCGAGGTGTTGTCGATGTTCACCCCTCCCTCCGCACCGGCGTTGACGATGATGACGAGAACGCGGTCGATCGCGCGCGCTCCCGGCGCGTGGTTGAGCATCGGGAAGAACGTCATTCCCGTGAGTCGTCCCTGATCCTGGGGCTGCTCGAACGTGTCCGACGATTGGAGGGCATGGAGCGGGCCGCGCAGACCGATGTTGTCGGCGATCCCACCGTCGAGCGTGTGCAGATAGGTTCTTTGCGGATTGAGATAGGCCTCGAGCTCGGTGGCGTAACGCGGCCGCGACGGGTTGAGATAGGCGTCATCGTCGCGTGCCACCGGCAGCCAGCTCGGTGTCTGATACTTGCAGGACGAGGGGTCGTACTTCTTCAGGATCATCGGAGGCAGCGCCACGGGGAAATCCGAAGAAGCGGCAACCGCGTGCGCCACGGTAATGGGCAGCATGTCGGAGCAGATGACGTCGAACTGGTCCTGTGTCCATTCGAAGCGTGAACCGATCTCGAGCTCCGTGGCGTTGGCGATGATGAACGGCCTGTCCTCGGATTTCTGCACCTGCAACAGCTTCTCGAACGTGGCGTCGCCGAAGAGGACATCCGCGTAGACCTGCACGGCTACGTCGATCCGATGGAAGTTCGGATCAAAGAGCAGCCGGATGAGGTTTTTCGGCGTAAAGAACGCTGCCTTGATCAGCATGTTCTGGACCGGCACCTGGAGAAACTTCGACTCGAAGTCGGCCAGCATCTGCCGGCCGCGCATCCCGTAGTCCATGGAGGCGAAGCTGCCGCCGGAGACCGACGAGATCACGTCGACGTAGTCGAGCAGCTTGCGGTTGTCTGGCATCGCCGTGGCGTCGAGTTGCTTCAGCACGCCGTAGGACAGGCCGGCGGCGCGCGTGCCACCGCCGGAAAACGTGAGGATCACCAGCGTGTTGCTCGTTCGCTTGGGGATGGTGGTCGTGGCCCAGCGATAGCCGGTCTTCAGATCGGGCGGATGCGTCAGAGCCGGGTTGAGCGGAACGTACGCACTACAGCCGGCGAGCAGCAAAGAGAGTGCGGAGACGGCGGCAAGTTTTCTCATGGCAGTGTGAAGACCAGTACCAGCGGCGTATTCTTGAAAGTGTTGTAGACCGCCACCGGCATGGGGGGTGATGTGTAGTTCTGTTCACCTCCGAGAGTAACCGTGTGATGGCCTCGCTCGACCATGAAGGGCTGGTTCGTCGTCCCGAGGACGGCATCGTCAACAAGAACGTCGCGAACTTCGGGAAACGTAACTTCGATCCATTCGTCCATACCTTTAGGAGTGCCCCGAGAAGCACTTTTCCCTACCTGAGCATCCACGCCCGCCGTTGGCCGAGGCTGGCGATCAGCGCTGGCGTCGAAGTTTCAGGTCGACCGGTCTGACGCTCAAGTTCACGGATGTGGCGCTCATATCCATGGACCTGAAGCTCAGGCCCGCGGACGTGACGCCAAGGTCGACGGAACATGGCGGTCATGTTCAATGAACGTGAGGTTCAGGTTCCGGGACGTGAGGTTCACTTCCGGGGACATGAGGTCAGGTCCAGGAACGTGACGTTCAGCTCCAACGGACGTGAGGTTCAGGTTCAGGAACATGACGTTCAAGCCCGCGAACCTGACGTTCAGGTTGATCGACGTGACCGTCAGCTCCGGAAACGTGAACACCATCAATGGCGCGTTCCGTACCGAATCGCCTGAGATATCTTTCCAGAAAGGCACGGTTGTAGCATCTGATGAGAGTATGGTACCATACTCCCAGGTTGACACACATAGTCATGGCAGATTTGAACGAAGCCGCTCTTGGAAAGAACGCGAAAACGTCGCGGCGGGGTGGGGTGCGTTCGGGCGGATCTCGCCTGAAAGGCCGCGAATCGTGGCATCGTCTGTTTCAGCGCGGCCGGCGGAATCTCCGTTCGGCGGAGGGCTTCATCGGCATGGCGCGCCGGATCATCGACGTCTGCGAAACGATCGCCCTGGAACACCCGATCAAGGCGGTCCATGACATGTATCGCGTGACGGGATTGCTGGTCGAAGCGGCCGATCGGCTCGCGCGTCTCAGCAAGTGTATTTGCGAGACGTACGATCGCATTGCCGAGGCACCGGCATACGCCGGCGAGGCTCCGGCGCGGATGATCGCTGACCTGCAGGCCTGGATCGAGACCGGAACGAAGCTGGCCCTGCTCGGGAACCGATTCGACAAATCATTCGGCGAGTTGATCGACTATGCCCAGAGCGGCAACGCCCCGCTCGATATGTCCGAACTGATCAAGAGGCGTGTCCATCCGGTTCCGGTGCTGGCCCGGCTTCCTGCGCCGAGGGTTCTGTCGATCGAGAACGATCGCATTTTCCGCATTCATGTCCGGCGTCATCGGCCCGCTCCTCTTGCCGTCGCCGAAGCTCCAAAACGGGTTTCCCGAGGCCGCGCTCCTCCGCCTGTCTCAATCTGCTCGCTCTGATCACTGCAGTTTTGAGAAAGGAAAAAGGAGGACTTGTGTCCAACAACAGTGAAGTACCCGTTACAAACCCACAGACGTCTCACCTGGATGAGGCGGTAGCCCTCATCGACGACATTCGCGCGATGAAGCGGCGAGTGCCGAATTTCGTGGTTCCGGAATCGAAAGCGGCCCGCCAGGGGCTGGGGAGAGCAGCCTCTGTGCCTCCACAGTTCATCGAGCTGACGAACCTGGCAACTCGGAACAATGAGGAGCTGGCCCGTGGAGGAAACGTCGGTCCCGCCGAGCTCCGGGATCTGACGGAGTACGCGGATGCGTTCGATCCGGTGGCGGATGAGCTGGAAGCGATGGCTCTGTTCGTCCGCCACAGCGTACGCGTGGCGAGAAACAAGGTCGGGAGCAGCGCGCTCATGACCTACAACATGGCCCAGCGTCTGGCCAAACGTCCCGAGACGGCAAGTCTCGCCCCGCACGTCCAGGACATGCGGATCGCCCTCGGCAATCCCCGCCGCAAGGCCAAAGCCAAGCCGGCCCCGGCAACCCCCGGCACATCGCCGGCTCCGGAGCAGCGCTCGCCTGTGACGCCATCGTCACCCGAGACTCCGCCGAAGCAGTGATGATCCAGTTCGTGCAGTAACGTGCAGTAACGTGCAGTAAGCCCCGCGCGGGCGCGTCCGAAGGCGCGCCCGCGCATTTTGAGGCTTACCGGAACATCCAGGTACAGATCGCCGCCGCCACGAATGCGGCCACGATGTCCCCCACCAGCGCTGCCGGGATGGCGTGCCTGGTCCGCTTCACGCCCACCGCGCCGAAGTAGACGGCCAGGACGTAGAAGAGCGTCTCGCTGCTGCCGTAGAGGGTTGCGGCCATGCGGGAGAGCAGCGAATCGGCACCGTAGCGCTTGATGATGTCGGTGGTCAGGGCCAGCGAGCCGCTGCCGCTCAGCGTGCGCAGCACGGCCAGCGGGAAGAGCTCGGGAGGGAAGATGGTCCGGCTCAGCAGAGGGCGGATGGCGTTCGTCAGCATGTCCATCGCCCCCGAGGCGCGGAACATGCCGATGGCCACGAGGATGCCGACCAGGAAGGGGATGATGCGCACCGCAACCTGGAACCCTTCCTTCGCCCCCTCGATGAAGACGTCGTAGACCTTGATCCCGCGAATGATGCCGACCAGCGGTATGCCGACCAAGAGGACCGGGATGGCCCATAAGGAGATGGATTGGAGGATTTCGCGGATCACGGAGCCACCTCGGGTGGGTCGGGTTGTCGGTTGTCGGTTATCGGTTGTCGCGTGGGGAAGAAGCGTTGCAGGAGTTTCGCGGTCGTTACCGCGGCGACGGCGCCGCAGAGGGTGGCGATGAGGGTGGTGGGGATGATCGAGGTCGGCGCCTGGGCGCCGGCGGCGGCCAGGACTCCGATGATCGTCGTCGGGATGAACTGCACGCCGGCGGTGTTCAGGACCATGAAGGTCACCATCGGATTCGAGGCCGTCTCCTTGTCGGGATTCAGCTCCTGCAACTCTTCCATCGCCTTGATGCCGAGCGGCGTGGCGGCGTTGTTGAGGCCGAGCATGTTCGCGGAGACGCTCATGACCATGGCCCCGATGGCCGGGTGATCGGGCGGGACCTCGGGGAAGAGAATCCTGCTGATGGGCCGCAGGATGCGGCTGAGCATCGACACGAGCCCTGCCTGCTCGGCCACGCGCATGATGCCGAGCCAGAGCGTCATGATGCCGACCAGGCCGAGGGAAATCTCAACCGCCGTCTTCGCCGACTCGACCGATGCCTTGGTCACCGCGGCGGCGTTGCCTGTGAAGACAGCCACGATGAGCGCCACCGCCATCAGGCCGAACCAGATGTAATTCAGCATGAGGGCGATTGTAATCTGCGGTTGCGGAGTCTCGCGGTTGCGCGGTCTCGCGGTTTTTTGGGTTGCAAGGTTGCTGAGTTGCTAATCGAGCATTCACCGCGAGACCCCGAGACCCCGTTCACCGGGTCGTGTTAGAAGTAGCGGCGATGAATCGGAAACGACTCGCCGCCATCGCTCTGATCACCCTCATCTCCGGGTGCCACAGGGAGCCGACCCCGCCTCCTCCCCGTCCCTCGATCCTCTTCGTCACCCTCGACACCACGCGGGCCGACGCCGCGGGGCCGGAGGCGGTCGGCCTATCGACGCCCTCATTCAATGCACTGGCCGCGCGAGGCCGGCGTTACCGCTGGGCGTACGCGACCGTGCCGCAGACGCTGCCGTCGCATACATCGATGCTGACCGGCCTCTATCCCGCGGGCCACGGAATCCATGAGAACGCGCGGCATCTCTCCGATGCGCAGCCGCTGCTCGCCGAGCGCCTTCACGCCGCCGGATATCGCACCGCCGCCTTCGTCTCCGCGTTTGCACTGGCGCGGCGCTTCGGCCTGGCGCGTGGTTTCGATACGTATGACGACGAGCAGCCGGCCGGCGTGGCGGAACGGACTGCGAAGGAGACGACCGATCGGGTGATCGCGTTTTTGCGGGGGGCGGGAGTCGGGGGTCGGGAGTCGGAGAAGCCGTTGTTTCTCTGGGTCCACTACTACGATCCCCACTATCCGTACACACCGCCGGAACCGTTTCGCAGCCGTTACGCGGCGCAACCGTATTACGGAGAGGTAGCGTTCATGGACGAACAACTCGGACGCCTGGCCGCGGCGTTTGAGCAGCAGGTCAAAGGGCCGGTGGCGATCGTTCTCGTTGGCGATCACGGCGAAGGGCTTGGCGAACATGGAGAGCAGCAGCACGGCAACCTTCTCTATCAGGCCACGATGCACGTCCCGCTCGTCGTCATCGGACCGGGCGTTCGTCCCGAAGTCAGCGCCACGCCCGTCAGCACGCGGCGCGTCTTCCACACCATCCTCGACTGGGCGGGCATCGATGCGACGAACAGCCTTCTCCGAGGCGATGCGGAGGTGGTCGTGGGTGAAGCGATGAAACCGTTTCTCGACTTCGGCTGGCAGCCGCAGGTGATGGCGGTGGAGGGAAACCGCAAAGCGATCCTGGCCGGCAAGCTCGAGGTCTACGACGTGGCGGCCGATCCCGCCGAGAAGCACGATCTCGCCGCCGGAGTCAGTCTGTCGCGATCGGCGCGCAGCGCCCTGCACGACTATCCGATTCCGTCGATGGACGCGCGGCAGAACGACGCCAATCTCAACGATGAAGAGCGCCGCAAGCTGGCCGCGCTCGGATACGTGAGCTCCGTGGCCAGGCCGGTCGTGCGCGCCGATGCTCCCCGTCCCGCCGACATGGCTCCGATGTTCGCGCTGCTCGACGAAGCGGCGCGTCTCTTCGTCGACGAGCAATACGCCCGGGCCATTCCGCTTCTCGAACAGATCCTGGCAAAAGATCCGTACAACCTCGACAGCGCACTGCGCCTGGCCACGGCGCATTCGGCCCTGGGCCAGGAAGAGGCCGCGGTCGAGGCGTACCGCGCCGCCGAGCGGATCGCCCCCAATTCGCCCGACGTCCGCACCTATCTGGCGCTGCACTACGCGCGCACCGCCGAGTGGCCGAGGGCGGTTCCGATGCTGGAGAGAATCATCGCCGAGACGCCGGAGAAGGTTCCCGCTCTCGAAGCGCTGGCCCTGCTGCGCGAGCGGCAGGGCCAGATCGACGACGCCGTCCGTCTGCGCCAGAAGGTCTACACGCTCCGCTCCCCCACCGCTGCCGAATTGACGCGACTCGGACAGATGCAGATGGCCCTGGGCCAGACTGCGCCGGCAATCGACTCCTTCGAACGGGTCCGGGCGCTCGATGCGACGTCGTTCAAGCACGACACGGAGCTGGGGGTGCTCTACCTCGCCTCGCAGCGTTTCGACGATGCCCGCACCGCCCTCGACCGCGTCGCTCCCTCCGATCCCAGCTACCCGATGGCGCTCTTCAAGCGCGCTCAGGTCAGCGTACTGCTGCACGAGCCTGACGCGTCCGCGCGTATCGCGGCCGCGCGCGCGCATGCCGATGCCACGACACGGCAGCTCATCGCCCGGGAGCGGCTCTTCCAGTGAATGCGGGGGGGAACGCGGTTTTCCGGAGCGCTGGCGTCTCGCCGGCTGGCCCGGGGGCGTCTCGCCCCAGGTCGAGGCAAGACTCCACACAGTCGCCCGCAACCCTCAGGGGCGAGACGCCCCCGAGCCAGCCGGCGAGACGCCAGCGCTCCGGAAACCGCCGCTAACTAACGCGGCAAAAAGAAAGCCCGGCGATTTCTCGCCGGGTTTCCGCTTCCATCGATGGAACAGACTTAGAACTGGATGCGCACGGCGATCTGGTACCGGCGCGGGTTGTAGAACGACTTCGCAAAAGGTGCTTTCACCCCCCAGTCGGAGCGAACGAACGGCGCGTTGGGCGAGAGCAGCGGCTTGAGAACCGAGTCAGGAATCGAGTCGGGGATCGGTATCTGCTTCACGGACTTGTCGTTCGTGAAGCCGAGCGCGCCGATGCGGGTCTCGTAGTTGTATCCCTCCTGATTGTTCGTCACGTTGAACACGTCCAGCTCCAGTTGCATGTTCAGTCCGCGGGGAACCGGGATGTTCTGCGTGTAATTGAAATCGAGATCGTAGTAGCCGGGTGTCCGGCGGGTTCCGGAAGGCTCGGCGTAGCGGTCGGTATCGCTCGTGGAGCCGGTCAGCGGACGGTACGGCAACACGCTTTCCAACTGGTACGGCTGCCCGGACTGAATGACGGCGAAGGCGCCCACCGTGCCGCGCCACGGCAGGAGATAGGTTCCATGCAGCTTCACGACGTTGCGGCGGTCTCCGCGGAGGTCGCCGTACTTGAAGTTCCAAAGCTGGCGTCCGGCTCCATCACCGATGTTCGATGATCCGATGAATGTCGCCTGATCGTTGGCCGTGTTGAACGTCGAGTTGTCCTGATCGAAGTTGCCGTAGTAGTGGCTCCAGGTGTAGGAGCCGTCGACGATCAGCTTGTCGCCGTTGCCGCGCCACTGCTGCTCGAGGGTGGCCTCGTAATACTTGGTGAAGGCGCCGTCGAGGTTGGCGATGACGTACGACGACCCGCTGCCGATCGCACCACGGAGGCCCGTGCCGGCTGGGTTCGACGTGGTCGGGTTCGTGCCGAGGTTCGGAATGTACGGCAATGCCGGGATGCCCGAGGGCGGCGCGAAGTCGATGCGCGCGGTGTTGTTGGTGTCTTCCACGTAATGGTCGCCCTTGCGATAGCGCCCGTAGAGGCGGCTCGACCAGTGACTGGTGAGCTGTCTCGCCGTTCCGATCATGAACTCCTTGATCTCGGGCGGCTTGATGCCGGACTCAAACAATTTTCCCGAGGACGAGGCATTCGGCTGGACGCCGATCAGCGCTCCATTGGCGTCGAAATAGGCGTTGATCGTGGTGACGAGATTGCGGTCCCACGAAGCGGCGCGCGCATCCGAATTTGCGGCGGGGTTATAACGGGCGGTGCTGGCCCAGACCGTGTCGACGCCGTTGTAGGCCCAGGTGGCGCCCAGGCGCGGCTGCACTTCCTGGCTCCATCCGTACTCGTGCATCTTGTACTTGGTGCCCGGCGCCGAGACGAAACCGGCGATGTTGTTGGCCGGCTTGAGTCCCTGGCCATAGAGCGTGTCATCGGTGTCGAGGACGCCGACGTTGAACGTCCAGTTCTGCATATGGATGGTGTCGTTCAGCTCGATGCCCTGCGTGTGGAACTCCGAGTGAAGCGTCGGCACGGTTCCGGTGGTCTGCTGGGGGAAGCTTGCCACGAAGAACGCCGGCTTTCCGGCGCAGGCAGTGCCGGTCGGGCAGGTGCCCGCCGTGCCGATGCCGCCGGGGATGGTGATCGAGCCCCAGCCGTTCGAGGTCTGGAAACGGTCTTCGCTCTCGTTGTCGTGCAAATATCCGACGTGGAGATCGTGCATGACGTTCTTTCCGAGCGTGTAGTTGTAGCCGAATTGAGCGGCCTTGCGGAAGAAGCTGTCGTTATCTACGGCGAACTGGCCGAAGCCGACGGTGCCACCACCGGTGGGCTGCCCGGCAACGCAGGTGAGGCCGACCGCTCCCGGGTTTTGCGGACAGATGTAGCCGTATTTCGTGATGAACGGCTGCACGAAGGCGTTGAAGGCGGCATTGGTGCCGCTCGGCGTCGGAACGACGAGGCGTCCGATCGTTCCCAGATTGGCCAGATCGAGCTGCGTGCCGAGGGCCGTCGAGACCTGGGTGTTGGCGACGAAGTCGGATGTGCCACCGCCCGGGTTCCGGTAGTCGGTGAACTTGGCCGTGGCGAAGCTCCTCGGATTGACGATCCACGATGCCTCGAGCGTGCCGAGCTGCAGCTTCGTGTTGCTGCCGCTGCCGGTGGTCGGCGCCTGGATGGAGTTGAACGTGCCCGAGGTCTCATCCGTGTGGGAGTTCCGATAGCTGCCGTTGATCAGCACCGACTCCAGCGGAGTGTAGGTGAGCTTCAGGAACTCTTCTTTCGTCTTGAGACGATACGACGGAAGATCGCCGTAGAGGTTCGCCTGCAGTGACTTCTTGTACTCCGGAACATAGTACGAACCGTAGAAGAAGAGCCGGTCGCCGATGATCGGGCCGCCAAGGTTGATCGTTCCCCACGACCGATCCTCCAGAAACGTCAGGCTCTGCGCCCCCGTCTGATCGGCGACGAAGTTGTGATTGAGAGCCTGCCAGCCGACCTCACCGGAGTATTTGTTCGTTCCCGACTTGCTGACCGAATCGATTTGGAAGCCGCCGGCGCGGTTGAAGTCCACCGCCTTCGCGCCGCCTCTGACGACGTTTACCTGCGCGATGTCGTGCGTGTTCGGCTGGGAGTTCAGAACACCGAAGAGCGGCATGGTGATGTTGATGCCGTCGAACAGATAAACGTTGTCCTGGCCGCTGGCGCCGGCACTGGGACCGCGGACCAGGTCCTGGGTGTACATGACGCCCGGGATGAGCTTCTGCAGGTCGCCGTAGTTCTGCTGCACCGGAAGGCGCGAGATCTCCTGCTGCGACAAGCCGCTCTGAATCTCCGTCGACTGCTTGTCGACAAGAGTGCTGGCGGCCGTGACGGTGATCGACTCGGCCACACCGCTCACACCCATCTTCACGTCCGCGGCAACGTCCTGGCCGAGGAGCGCTTCCGCTTTCCTCGTCGCGGTCTGCATGCCGGAGAGGGTGAACGTCAGCGTGTAGGTACCTGGTTGCAACTGCGGGAGACGGTAGTCGCCATTGCTGTCGCTCACGGTCACGCGTGGCTGCGGCAGCACGTTCGACTTCGCTTCGACGGTGACGCCGGGTAGCGCGGAGCCGTCCGTGGCGGTCACCCGTCCGTGGAGTGCTCCCGTTTGTTGGGCAAAGACCGAGGTGGCAGCGAAAACCACCAATAGACAGCAAAACAACCTGCGAAGTTGCATAGGGTTCCCTCCTGATTTTCCTGAGACCGGTGTGGACTGAAAGTTCACGGATTCTACACCGGCTCTTCACCGGCTCAGTCCGTAGAAATATCAGGAAAGCGGCCAGTCCAATTCGCCTAGAAAGCGCTCGTCCTCGCGCCACGAACCGTGGACGGCCACATGCAGGTCGAGGAAGACGCGGGCGCCGAGAATGGCCTCCAGCTCCACCCTGGCCTCGGTGCCGATCCGCTTGATCATGTCGCCGCGCTTTCCGATGATGATCGGCTTTTGCGTCTCGCGCTCGACGACGATCGTGGCGTAGATCTTGATGAGGTTCTTCTCCTCTTCCTCTTCCCAGCGATCGACCGCCACCGCCGTCGTGTAGGGCAGCTCCTCCGAGGTGTGCGCCAGCAGCTTCTCGCGCACGATCTCGGCGGCGAAGAATCGCTCCGGCTGCGTGGTGAAGTCCTCGGTCGGATAGATGGCCTCTCCGAGTCCGACGCTCTCGAACAACGAGCTCACGAGCTGTTCGACGCCGTCGCCGGTGGCGGCGGAGACCGGGACGATCTGATCGAAGAGTCCCGTCTCGTTGTACTGGTGGATCAAGGGGAGGAGCTTGTTCTTCTTCAGGAGGTCGATCTTGTTGAGGATGGCGAAGCGCTTGGACTCCGGCTCGTTCTCCTTCTGCTGGCGCATCATCTCCAGAACGAACTCGTCGCCGTGGCCGAAGGGCTGGCTGGCGTCGATCAGCACGGTCACGACATCGGCCTCGGAGAGGCTGGCGCGGACGTGCTCCATCATCCGCACGTTCATCTTGTGGAGCGGCCGGTGGATTCCGGGCGTATCGAGGAAGGCGAGCTGGCCCCTGGGGTCGTTGAGAATGCCGACGATCCGGTTGCGCGTCGTCTGCGGCTTGGCGGAGACGATCGAAACCTTGTGACCGAGGATGCGGTTCAGCAGCGTCGACTTGCCCGCATTCGGACGGCCGACCAGCGCCACCACGCCGAAATGAGGCTTGCCGGGGGATTTGGTGTCAGCCACGGGACTCTCTCTCCTCTTCGTCTTCCCGTGTCCAATCCGGATCTTTCGAAACGCGCACGCGATAAATGCGTCTGCGATCGGCTCGGTCGACGATGAACTGGTATCCATTCTTCTTCACGACGGCGCCGGCCTTGGGAATGCGGCCGGTCGACGTGAAGATCAGCCCGGCCACGGTCTCGTAGTCATCGCCTTCGAGATCGGCATCGAGCAGCTCCTCGAGCACTTCCACGCGCAGGAGGCCGCTGATCATGTATTCGCCGTCGCCCATGTCGACGATGGTCGCTTCTTCTTCCTCATGCTCGTCCGCGATCTCGCCGACGATCTCCTCGACGACGTCCTCGATGGTGATGATGCCGGCAGTGCCGCCGTACTCGTCGACGACGACGGCGACCTGAATGTGCTCGCTCTGAAACTCGCGCAGCAGCTCGGAGACTTTCTTCGTCTCGCTGACGAAATACGGCGCCCGCGCCAACTCCGCGACGGGCCGCGTCTCCCCTTTCACGATCGTTTCGAAAACTTCCTTGATGTGCACGATGCCGGTGATCTTGTCGACGCTCCCTTCGTAGATGGGGATGCGGGAGTATTTCGATTCGCTGAAGAGACGCGCGAGCTCGTCGAAGGGGTGCGTGGCGTCGAAGGACTGAACATCGATACGCGGCGTCATCAGCTCGCGGGCCACCCGGTCGCCGAAGTCGACCACCGACTGGATCATCTTGCCCTCGCTGGCCTCGAGGATCCCCTCCTCCTCACCGACGTCGATATAGGCCTGCACTTCCTCGTCGGTGACTTTCTCGTCCTCGTGCGCTTCTTCCTCTTCACGGTCGAGGCGGTCGAAGACACGGCGCAGGGGAAAGAGCACGGGCCAGAAGAGGTAGTAGAAAAAGTGCGAGAACGGGATCAGGGTCTTGAGGATCATCTCCCCGATGTCCTCGGGCACGAAGGCGAGGACAAACTTCCAGAGGATGACCACGACCAGCCAGGCCGCGGCTGAGACCCCGCAGGCGAACGCCGCCGACTCGCCGTCGAGAACGCGAATCGTGGCCACAAAGGCGCCGATGAGCGCGATCTGCAGAAGCGAGCCGCTGACGAGCTGCAGATTGCGCGGGTCGAAGTGAAGCCAACTGCTGCTGCGCTCCTCGGTCTGATCGCCTGACCAGCGCCGCAGGGTGACAGGGCTGATCTGCTGGGCAAAGTACCGGATGGCGTCGAAGATCAGGAAAAGAATGCCACTGATCGCGCTGAGGACGATCCAGGTGACGTGCGAGAGACTACTTCCCATTGATGTCGCCGGATTCTATCAACTGAAAATGAGGGCGAAGAACGCGGCCACGACAGACGCTTTCATGAGTCCCTCGGCATATACATAGAAAACGTCGAGAATGAGCCGGCGAGGATCGTCGGGCGCGGCCTCGGGCTCGATGCCTGCCCCGAAGGCTACCAGCTTCTTCGTTCGAAGGAGGTCGAAGAGCAGAGCCCACGCCAGCAGAACGATGGCCCCCCAGCGAAGGGCGAGCCATGGCGACAGCGCAAATCGTTCCCAGATCAGGACTTTAGCGCCGGCGCCGATGAGGATCATCAGGAGCGCGCCGAGCCGCAGGCGGGCAAAACGCCGCAGGATCGGAGCCATGAGAACGATGGCCTGATGCCGCGGAAGCGAGGTGAAAAGCGAGGGGGCGACGATCGCCGAAAGGACCACCGCGCCGCCGATCCAGAGCCCCATCCCGAGATGGTACAAGGCGTTGAAAAAGAGGTAGACCCAGTTCGGCATGGACGCAGATAGTAACGTTTACAGGACCGCCACGGGGATCAGGACGATAATTCAGCATGCACTCTCTGGCCATCCTTCTGCTCGCGACCGCGCTTTCCACGGCTCGGCCGATTCCCACGACCACGCTGATCCTCCACAACGGCACGCGATTCGACGTCGATGGCCCGATCCGGGAGGAGCAGGGCCGCATCATCTTCCGGACCGCCGGCTCGCTCTATTCGATCCCGCTCATAGACGTCGATCTGGACGCTACGCGCGCCGCCGTTACGAGGATGGTGTTCGTGACGAATGACGGCGACAGGAAGTTGAAGGTCTCCGCCGCCGAGCGGGACCGCCTTCTCCGCGAGCTGGAGCAGAACCATTCCGGCAAGCCGGCCTCGGAATTGAGGCTCGAGAGAGTCGCCGAGCCGCGCGAAGCGCCGGAGAAGGGTGACGAGTGGTCCTGGCGCACGGCGGCGCGGACACACGAGGAAGCCGTGCGGCGGGCCAAAGAGAATGTCGACCTTCTGCGCGACCGCGCCGAGGCGCTGAAACGGCAGATCGAGCAATTCGTCGCCGTCGGATTCCACCCCAGGCAGTTCACCTATCAAACGAGCGAACTGCAGCTCACGCTCGACCAGATCCCGGCCGCCGAGCTGGAGATCACACGCGCCCAACGCGCCTTCGACCAGTTCCGCGAGGACGCCCGCAAACAGGGCATCATGCCAGGGTGGCTGCGGTAACGGCGGCTACGCCGCGTTGTCGGTTGTCGGTTGTCTGCGCGCCGCGGCGCGCGTGGCCGATATTGTCCGTTGGGTCGATTGGCGGCGAATGCGCGGCTTCGCCGCCAGGCACAGACAAGAGTGTCTGTGCCACATTCTGTCCGGCAAGACTCCACTCATTCTGCAATACCAAGGGCAAATGTGGCACAGACACTCTTGTCTGTGCCCAGCGGCTCCGCCGCACATTACGAAAAGCACGGGACCTGAATGCTCTCCGGACCACGCGCGGCGCGCAGATAACCGACAACCGACAACGCGCGCGAAGCGCGCAGTTATACTCGGGCCATGCACGCTCACAATGCATCCGTGACCGAGATCGAGGAGATGGCGCCGAGCGTGGTGCAGATCACGGTGGCGTTCCACGGCGGATCGTTTTCGTTCGAGCCGGGGCAGTGGGTGAACTTCCGCTTTCCTGACGGCATCGCGCGCGCCTACACCATCGCATCGGCGGCGCATCGTTCGGAGGCGGTGCAGCTCTGCGTTCGGGTTGGGCCGGGCCGAGGTGGCAAGGCCCTGACCCGTCTGGACGCCGGCGCGCAGGTGACGATCGATGGTCCGTACGGCGATTTCGTCCTCCCCCCGAACGACGGCCGCAAGATCGTCTTCATGGCCGGAGACACCGGCATCGCCCCGATCCGCAGCATGGTTCTGAGCATGCTCGCCAATGATGACCCGCGAAAGATCTGCGTCCTTTACGAGCCCGATCAACGGAACATCCTCTATGCGAGCGACTTCGACCCGCTGGCGCGCGATGGCGCGATCGTGCACGAGAGCGGCAAGATCGAGGTGCTGATCGCGCGCAACCGCGAGTCGATGAGCGCGGCGACGTTGATGGCCGCCGGCTTCGATCCTTTCCTCGCCCGCGTCGCCGATGCCCTGCACGAAAACGGGATCGATACGAAACGGCTGATCAGCGAGACGTTCGGGCCGATGCCGTGAGGACGGTTGCTGGGTTGCTCGGTGACTGAGTTACTGGGTCGCTGGGTTTCGCGGTAGCGCGGTTGCGGGGTCTCGCGGTGTGTATCGTCGAGCGCAGCGCTGCGAGACCGCGCAACCCCGAGACCGCGAGACCCCGAGACTCAGCAACCAAGCAACTCAGCAACTCACCCCCACATCCCGCCCTTCACCAGCTTCTGAATCTTCTTCAGGATCCGTTCTTTCTTGAAGCCGCGGAGGTGGTCGACGAAGAGGGTGCCGTTCAGGTGGTCGATCTCGTGACAGAGGGCGCGGGCCATGAGGCCTTCACCACGGATCTCGCGCTGCTCGCCGTTGCGGTCGGTATAGCGGACCTTGACGCGCTCCGGGCGGGTGACGACTTCCACGAAGTCAGGGATGGAGAGGCAGCCTTCCTCTTCCGTGATCTCCCCTTCCGCCTCCACCATCTCCGGATTGACGAAGACATGGAGGCCGCCGGGACGCTTGCCGACGGAAAGATCGATCACCGCCAGGCGTTTGGAGACGCCGACCTGATTGGCGGCCAGGCCGACGCCGGGGGCGGCATACATCGTGTCGACCATGTCGTCGATCAGTTTCTGCAGCGGCTCGTCGATCTCGGTGACGGGCTTCGTGGCATCGCGCAGAACCGGATCGCCGTATTTGACGATGGGAAGAACGGCCATAGTCTGAAAAGGATGAAGGCGGAAGGATGAGGGATGACGGCGCGACATGCGCCATCGTTCCTCATCCTTCATCCTTCATCCCTCATCCTTTCTTCTTCAAACTCTCGATCATTGCCTCGACCGTGTGCTCCGCGCGGCGTTGATAGAACTCATTCAGCACTCTGCGGATGCCGGGATACTTCGCCAGCGCGTTGTCGAGCTTTTCCTTGTCCAGGCGGAGAAGCTCGGTGCGCTGCGACGCGGTAATCGTCGCGGTGCGAGGTTTGCCGGTCAACATGCTCACTTCGCCGAAAAAATCCCCTTCGCCGAGCTTGGCCAGGTAGACCGTCGTGCCGCCCGGACCGTTGGTGAACACCTTCACTTCACCGTTGGCGATGACGTACATCGATGCCCCGGGCTGCCCCTCGCTGATGATGATGCTCCCCTCGTCGTGCGACTCGAGCGCCATCTCCCGAACAAGGGCATCGCGCTCCTCCTCGGTCAGCACCTCGAAGAGCGGCGACTTCGGCACGGGTCTCGTGAAAAGCGGCTCGCTCTTCCCTGCCGTGACCTCCTCCGGTTGCGACGCCGCAAGCTGCTCGCGCAGCTTCTCGCCCTTCTTGGCCACGGCGATGGCCTGGACGGTCAGGCCGTTGTCATCGTAATAGCGGGCCGTGTGCTCGTACTGGGCAATGGCCTCCTCGGCCTGACCGGCTCCGGCCAGGGCATCGGCGTACTGGAGGCGGATGCGGGGATTCGACTGGTACTTATCGAGATCGCGTTTCAGGAGAGGAACGGCGCGCGCGTACTCCCTGCGCGCCAGGAGCGATGCTCCGCTTTCGGTTTCGTCAGGCATGGAGGGGGGATTGTATCGGCAACTCAGTACCGCACCCGCTTCAACTCCAGCTTCGCCGAGGAGGCGGCGGTCGAATACGGGTAGCGCCTGATCACCTCTTCGAAGGTCTTGCGGGCCATGCCGAGGTCGCCGGTCTTCGCAAACGTCAGTCCGATCTTGAACATGGCGTCGGGTGCCTTGTTCTGCTCCGGATACTCCTTCGTCACCCGCTCGTAGTAGCGCATGGCACTGCTGTAATCGGCGCCGGCGTAGTACGTCTCGCCGATCCAGTAGAGGGCGTTGTCGGCGAGCTCGCCGGCCGGATCGGCATCGAAGACCTGCTGGAGAGCCACGCGCGCGTCGGCCATCCGCCCTTTGCCATAGAGAATCAGCGCGCCGCGGTAACTGTCGGCGATCGCGGCCGATTGGAGCGGGCCGCTGACCGATGCCGGGCGTACCGGAGCAGGCGCCGGGACGACCGCCGGGGCGGGTTCGATCGCGTGCGGCACCGGCGCCGGCTCGAGCGCCCGCGCCGGCGTCTGCACCACGCGCGGCTCGTTCTGCGCCGACGATTCCAACCTGGCGATCCGGGCGTTGAGAACATCCATCCGATCGAGAAGCTCCGTCATCGACGTCTGCAACTCCACGAGCCGCGCCTCGGTGGCAGGGTTCGCTGGTACGGCAACATCCGCGGGCGGCACGAGCGACGGCGGCTCGTTCTCGCCGGCCTGCTTTGTCGCGCACGCCGTCAGGCTGAGAAGGAGAACGATGGCCGCCACGTACGTTTTCATGCTGTCTTCATGGTCCCCAGTTTCTGCTTCGCTTTGCCGGCATACGTGCTTTGCGGGAACTCGGAGAGCACCCGCTCATAGTACAGGCGAGCCTCGGCGGTCCGTCCCAGCCCCGAGAGCGCGGTTGCCAGATCGAAGAAGACCCCGTCACGCTCGCGGTAGTTCGGATAGGTCTCCACGATCCCGTTCAACCGCTGCACCGCCGCGTTGAAGCTATGACGCTTGATGTAGTACTGGGCGATGATGTGATCGTGCTTGGCCAGACGATCGAGCACGTCCTGCAGCCGCTTGTCCATCTCCGGCCGGAGAGGACTCTTCGGATAACTCTTCACGGCATCGGCGAACTTGTCCAGAGCCTCGCGCGTCTTCTGCTGGTCGCGGTCGGGACGCTCCATCTGCTTGAATGAGCACATGGCAATCTGCACCATCGCGTAATCCGCGCGGTCGCTGCCGGGATAGCGATTGATGAAGTCGCGGTATTTGTACTGCGCCTCGACGAGATTCGTGGCGTCGCCCTGCTCGTAGTACGCGTCCGCAACGCGCAGGAGCGCGCGCCGGCCCAGCGGGTCGTTCGGGAAGGTCTCGTAGACGTGGGAGTAGTACTGGCGGGCCTTCTGGTACTTCTTCTTCGCGAACTGTTCTTCGCCGAGTTGGAAGACCTTCTCTTTCGGCATCTTCGCCAGCGCCGGATCAAAGCTCGCCCGCAGCGATTTGGTGGCGCTGCTCCCGCCTCCGCCGCCACGGAATGTATGACGGCATCCGGCGAGCGCGACCGCCAGGATGGCGATGAGGGTCAATGTCTTTTTCAAATTTCCTCCGATGGAGTGATTCTTGTTGATTAGTAGATCAGTGGATTAGTGGATTGGCCGAATCGACTGATCCACTCATCTACCCTACGTCCTCACGCTAACGCTGTTTCGGATCGCTTCCATTGCCGCTTTGCGGTCCGGCTGTCCGAAAACGGCCGAACCGGCCACGAGGATGCGCGCGCCGGCAGCCACCACGAGCGGCGCCGTCGCCGCATCAATGCCGCCGTCGACCTCGATATCGACCGGAGCTCCCCGTTCCCTGATCATCTGCGCTATATGACGGATCTTGCCCACGACAGGTTCTATGAACCTTTGTCCCCCGAAGCCGGGATTGACCGTCATCACCAGAACGAAGTCGCAGAACTCGATGGCCGTGCTCAGCGATTCCGCCGGCGTCGCGGGGTTGACGGCGATCCCCGCCCTGGCACCGCCGTCGCGGATCATCTGCAAGGCCCGCTGCAGATGCGGCTCCGCCTCCTGGTGAACGGAGATCATTCCGGCACCAGCCTTCAGGAACGCATCGATGTAGCGCTGCGGCTCGGCGATCATCAGGTGACAGTCGAACAGCAGCCTGGTCTGCGCCCGGCATGCCTTTACGACGGCCGGCCCGATGGTCAGGTTCGGCACGAAGTGGCCGTCCATGACGTCGAGATGGAGAAGGTCGGCACCGCCTGTCTCGACGTCGCGCAGCTCCTCTGCGAGCCGGGAAAAGTCGGCGGAGAGGAGCGACGGAGCGATCTGGATGCGGGTCATTGCGTGCTGGTTGGCGGGACGGCTGCCGGCTGCTCGATGATGCCGCCTTCTTCCTGCCGGCTGACGACGACCGTGATCGGATCGCGGCCGCTGACCGGTGCGCCGCGCAACGGGAACTGGCGAATGATAATGCCGTCCGCGATGCCCGGGTACGACTCGAACTTCACGTTCGAGACGTTGAGCCCGCGACCCTCCAGAACGGGACGCACCGTGTCCAGCGGGTGATCGATCAGGTCCGGCATCACGTAGGCCATAGGCGACGCCGGCACACCGACGAGCAGCGATACCGCCGTTTGCGCCGCCACGACCGTTCCTTTCGGCGGCTCTTCGGCCATGATTCCCTGGGGCAGCGTGCTGTCGACATAGGCCAGATTGCCGAGTTTCAGATTCTGCTGCCCGAGGCGCAGAAGCGCTGTGCGCGGCGATTGACCGGCCAGATCGGGCACACCGAGCACCAGGGGACCGGCGCTCAGCTCGACGTGAATGTCGGTTCCGCGCTTCACCAGGTTTGTCGCACCGGGCGTGCGGTTCTGCCAGACGATATTGCCGGCAGCGATCTTGTCGGAGTTCCGGCGATGATCCGTCTCGACCACCAGGCTCACACCCAGTTCCTGGCAGACCGCCTTTGCATCGTCCACCTTCCTGCCGACCAGATTCGGCGTCGAGACCGAACGCCCGCGGATGAAGAAGTTGAAACAGAGGTAGGTGCTGATACCGAAGGCCAGGACGACGAGCGCGGCGAACAGGAGATTGTCGAGGAAGCCGCCTTTCATCGTTTCTTTCATCGCTGTTCGGGCCGCTCGCTCTTCGGATGCTCGGCTTTGTACTCCGCGTCATCGTACTTGCGGCTGCTCGGACGCGCCACAACCAGCGGGATCAGAGTTTCTTTCCAGACGTTCTCGACGCGCTCGGCGAAGATGAAGTTGAGTCCCTCCTTCACTTCGTCAGGCACCTCGGTGAGATCTTTGCGGTTCCCTGCCGGCAGCACCACGGTGGTGATGTTGGCCCGCTGCGCCGCCATCACCTTCTCCTTGACGCCGCCGACGGAGAGCACTTTACCGCGAAGCGTGATCTCCCCCGTCATTGCAACATCATGCCGCACCGGCCGGTCGCCCATGACCGAGGCGATGCATGTGGCGATGGCCACTCCTGCCGAGGGCCCATCCTTCGGAATCGCTCCGGCGGGGAAATGGATGTGAATGTCGTTCTCGGTGAACTTCTTGTCCTCGATGTCGAGGTCCTTCGCCTTCGACCGGACGTAGGAGTAGGCCGCGGTCACCGACTCGCGCATCACGTCGCCGAGCTGGCCGGTGACCGTGGTCCGTCCGCTGCCCGCCATCCGGGTCGCTTCGATGAACATGATCTCGCCGCCGAACTGCGTCCAGGCCAGACCGGTGGCGACGCCGACTTCCGGATGCCGCTCGGCGAACTCGTGCTCGTACGAGGGCAGGCCGAGGTACGGCTCCATGTCGCCTTTCTCCACCGTGTAGTGATCCTCGGATCCGCTGGCCACTTTGCGGGCGATCTTGCGGAGAATGGTCGCCAGTTTGCGCTCCAGGTTGCGAACGCCCGCCTCGGCGGTGTAATCGCGGATGACCTCCAGGATGGCGTCGTCGCTGAGGGTCACCTGTGCGGCGAGGAGGCCGTGGTTGTCGAGCAGTTCGGGGACGAGATGCTTCTTGGCGATCCCGAGCTTCTCCATCTCGGTGTAGCCGGAGAGCCGGATCACTTCCATCCTGTCCCGCAACGGGCTCGGGATGGTGTCGAGCATGTTGGCGGTGCCGATGAAGAGGGTGTGGGAGAGATCGTAGGGGATCTCCAGATAGCGGTCGACGAAGGCGTTGTTCTGCTTCGTGTCCAGCACCTCCAGGAGCGCTGAGGCGGGGTCGCCCCGGTAATCCTTTCCGATCTTGTCGATCTCGTCGATCATGATCAGCGGGTTGTTGACGCCGACCTGAATGTAGCTCTGGATCAGTTTTCCCGGCATGGCGCCGATGTAGGTCTTGCGATGTCCGCGGATCTCCGACTCATCCGTCACGCCGCCGACGGCCATGCGCACGAACTTGCGGCCGAGGGCGTCGGCAATGGCGGCACCGAGCGAGGTCTTGCCCACCCCGGGCGGACCGACGAAGCAAAGGATCGGCCCTTTCAGGTCGCCCTTCAGTTTGAGCACCGCCAGAAACTCCAGCACGCGCTCTTTCACCTTTTCCAGCCCGTGATGCCGCTCGTCGAGGATCTCCTCGGCGCGGACGAGATCGAGCCGGTCTTCGGTCTTCTCCGCCCAGGGAACCTGGAAGACGGTGTCGAGATGGCCTTTGATGACGGCGTAATCGCTCGACGACGGCGAAAGCTGCGCCAGGCGGTTGACCTCGCGGCGCAGCGACTGCTTGTGATCCTCCGACAGCGGAAGCGTCTCCACACGATCGCGGTACGAATCCGCCTCGCGGTCAGAGGCGTTCGTGTCGCCGAGCTCGTCCTGGATGACGCGGAGCTGTTCGCGAAGATACGTCTCGCGCTCGCGGCGGTCGATCGACGTCTGAATCTGCCGCTGCAGCTCCTTGTCGAAGGTCGCTTTGCCGAGATCGCGCTGGATGGAATCGACGAGCAGCTCCAGCCGCTCGATCGGATTCACGGTCTCGAGCAGGAGTTGCTTTTCCTCGAGCGGGAAATTGACGAACGAGGAGAGGAGGTCGGCGAAGGTGTCCGGCCCTTCGCTCATGTTCATCCGCAGAATGTTGAGCAGCTCGTTGGAGTACTTAGAATCGCTCTCCACGAGCTTCTCGAAGAGCGACATGGCCTTGTTCATCAGGTTGTCGGTCTTGACGTTCTTCGGGCTCGGACGCGGCGCCACCTCGCGGAGCATCCCTTCGAAGTACGGCTCGGTCTGGAGCATCTGCACCAGCTCGACCCGCCCTTTCCCCTGCAGAAACACCTGGTAGCGGTCCGATGAGAGCGGCAGCCGCTGGACGATGGCGGCCAGCACGCCGATATGCGATAGGTCCTCGGGTCGGGGGTTCTCTTTGTCACCGCTTTTCTGGCAGAAGGCCGCGATGAGATTCTGATCGTCGCCGAGACTCTTCAGCAGCCGGACGTTCCGATCGATCCCGACCTGCAGCGAAAGCACGCCGTTGGGAAAGAGAACGGAGGAGACCAGCGGGATGATGGGAAGACTCTTCGGAATCTCCCCCTCCATCCAGTCGGAGGGGACCGCGTTTGCAGGTACTTTTCGGTTCGTGGCCATTTGCGCTGTGGGCTACACTCTCGTGCCTTCGTCGGCGGCACGCGAATTGTAGGACTGGTTGACGATCAATCTGAGACTATTGCAAACTCGATGAACGACACAACGACTGTGCAGATCCTTGCGGATCCCCAAATCAAGCGGGCCGATCTGCACTGCCATAGCCGCTATTCGGTCTTCAAGTACTTCCGCCGCGCCAATACCCGCGACTGCTACAACGCCCCCGAGGACGTCTACCGCATCGCCAAAGAACGCGGCATGTCGTACGTCACCCTCACCGACCACGACTCGATCGATGGCGCACTCTATCTGCTCAACAAGTATCCGGATGTGACCGATTTCTTCATCGGCGAAGAGGTCGAGACCTACTTTCCGGAGACGAATCAGCGCATCCACGTCGGCGTCTGGGGCCTGACCGAGGCCCAGCACCGGGAGATCCAGCGGCTCCGGCCCGACATCCGGGAGCTCATTCCCTACATGAAGTCGCAGCAATTGATCTTCGGCGTCAACCATCTGTTCCAGAACTATCGGATGAAGAACGTGGCCGCGACCTACATCGCGGAGCTGCTGGAGATGTTCGACATCTTCGAGGCCCTGAACGGAGCGATGGCGTCGTTCCACAACAAGATGGTCCAGCAGCTCGTGAACAGCGTTCAGAAACGCGGTCGTCACGCGTCGATGATCGGCGGATCAGACGCGCACACGCTCAAACACGTGGCCAAGGTTCATACGGTCTCGAAGGGTGAGACGACCTCGGAATTTCTCGAGAACATCCGCAAGGGAGACTGCTTCGCCTGGGGAAGCGAGATGCGCTTCCGGGAGCTGATCGCCGATATCTACCTCCTGACCATCGCCTACAACGGCCAGGCCCGCGCCGATCTGATGTCGCAGGACTACAGCGTGGCCGACAAGACGATGCAGCTCGCCGGCCGCCTGGCCTCGATCCCCGCCGCCATCTCCGGCCTCCCCGCCGCCATCACCTCGCTCAACTACCTCAAGCAGATCATCGTGACGAAGGGGATCTCGATGCGCTTCGAGAAGCTGGTGGAGGAGATCCGGCCGGGGTTGAAGTGAAGGTTGCGGCCGGAGCGCTGGCGTCTCGCCGGCTGGCTCGGCGGCGTCTCGCCGCTGAGGTTACCAGGCAAATGTATCGAATCTTGCACCATCGGGGGCGAGACGCCCCCGGGCCAGCCGGCGAGACGCCAGCGCTCCGTCGCGCAAGCAACCTCAGAAATTCACTGCCAGCCCGCCAATGTACCGCTTCGTGTTGCCGTCGGCGTCGAGGGCATCGAGGAGGATGCGCGAGTTCTCGGAGCGGGCCAGCTCGATGCCGAGGAGCACCTTCAGATCGAGCGGCAGATGCAGCGACTGCGCGACGCGAACGTCGACGCGCTGGGTTCGATACGGATCGGCACCATTCGGTTGCGGCTGCTGGATCTGCCGGTAGGAAACCGCGAGCGTCGTCCGGGTCGGAGAGAAGGTCGACTCGACGTCGCCGGCCAGATAAACCTTCTCGGTCCCGCGCGTAACCGCGCCATGCGACGGGCCGGCGGTGCCGGCCATCGACGAGACATCGACGAGCAGGCTGCTGCCCAGTTCCTTGCGGAAGGCCACGCGCACGTCGCGGCGAATGTCACCGGCATCGATGTACAGGCCGTCCCAGAAGTGCTCCAGGCCGTCGGTGAAGACGATACGGAGCGGCGTATCGGCCGCGCTGACGCTGCCGATCACGCTGAAATGTTCGTGCGCGGGATCGCCGGAGACGAAGCCCCCTGAATACGCGTAATGCGGCAGGAGCCGCGAGTCATCGGTCCAGACGATGACGCTCGGAAGCGTGTTCTGGTGGGTGGAATCAACCACCTTGTACATGCCGGAGACGACGAACGTCGTATCTTTGCCGATCTTCAGCTCCGCCCCGCTGCGCGGCGCCCATTCCGTTCCGTACAGACCGACCCGGCTCGACATCCCATAGTCGAACGTGAGCGCCGGCACGACCACGAACTTGGCGTTGGTGGTGAGATCCGCGGTGCGCAGCGTCGGTCCAGTGACGGTGCCGGGCGTGCCGCGGATGCTCTCCTGCGTCATGCGCAGCGAAACGCTGACGTCGTTGCGAGAGGTCTGGATGACGTTGGTCCCACCGACGATCTCGATGAGATCGGATCCCGGCGTGGCCACGAAGAGGTTCTGCTGGGCCAGATAGTGGACCTGCACGCGGGAGTCGCCGTGCTGCCACTCGAAGTTGTGCGAGCGGATGTCCGCCTGATGGGCATCGTCGGGAAGGTCGTCGCGATAGCGCCACCACGACCGCGTGGAGGCGAGCCGGTACGAGTCGGTCGGCGATGAGCGCAACTCGATCTGGGCCGCACTGGCCTCGGCGGCAGGCGTACCGAAGGATTGGTCGCTGGTAGGGTCTTCCACGCGATGGAGGTTGCCGCGGAATCCGATCTGCCAGTTATCGCCAACGCGGCTTTGCAGGCCGAGCGCGGTCTGCGCGAAGGCAGGACCGGAGGATGAGGTCGTGCTCGTGCCGGACGTCATGCCGGTCATCGACACCATCTCGCCCCGGAAGCGGGGGACGTCGTAGGCCGCGGTTGCCACGGGCCCGATCGGATCGGGAGGCGGCGTCATGACCATGTCGATCTCGCGAAGGATGTCCGGCGGCAACGAGCCCCGGATCTCCCACATCTGCTGATTGCTGCCGCGCGCCTGTTTTTCCGCCTGCAGTCTGAGCTTGATGCGATGATCTTTCGTCGTCGGAACGATGGTCTCGATGGCCGGCTCGAAGCCGTACTTCATGGCGATGATCTTGTAGACGCCCGAGGGAAGCTGGGGCATCGAGAAGGAGCCGTCGCTCCCGCTGAAAGTTTGGATGGCGTCGAGGCTGTTGAGGTTGAGAGCGATGACCAGCGCGTTGCCGACGGGCCTGGTCGCGCTCGTCACATTACCGAGGACCCGGAGGAAGGCCGGAAGAGGAACCTCCGATTGCGCAGGGACAGCGAGGATCACGATGGCCGATGCAATCGCTATCGCACGAAGTCTGCGCATGGTTTCCCTCCTTACGATCCCAGCCAGCGAGTCTAAGGAGTCCCCGGCCGGGAGTCAAATGAGGGAACGTCAGGATTCGGTGAGGATTTCCCCATTGGGGGATGTCGGTGGACGGAATGGCGCCAGGCTCAAGTGTGGCTGGCGGAGTTCGGAGACTTCAAGCCGCGTCATCTCGCCTGACTTTCTGGGGGCACGAGACGCTCCAGTTGCTCGATCAACTGGGGAACGCCCAATTGGACGGACTGCCAGATCTTCGTGAGATCAATATTGCGATAGTCGTGCACCAGGCGATGACGCATTCCGATGATCTCGACCCAGTCGATCTCCGAATGCTCGTCTTTGAATTGTTGTGAGACCTTCGTGGCGGCCTCGCCAATTTTCTGGAGCACGTGGAGGATCGCATTCTGATGCAGCAGGCTCTCCTCCAGCGCCTCAAACGTCAGTGCGGCGGAAAACCCCGCCACTTCTCGAGCAGCGATCAGCATGTCGAGAAGGTATCCCTCATCGCGCCACATAGATCGGTCTTTGATGCTCCAGGATGTGGCGCCGCTTGATGTAATTTCTGCTTCTTTCCACTGCACGCTTCTCGACGAGGTCAACCTTACGGCCAACAATCAGTTCGAGCTCTTCTTCCATGTCGTGCCAGCGGCCCATCCAGGGTCCCCAGTCAGGCTCTGGTTCGTGAAAGGAGACGAGAAAATCGACATCGCTGTCAGGACGAAATTCGTCGGTCAGGGCTGAGCCAAATAGAGCAAGTTCTTTGATTCGCCATTTCTGGCAGAATGCCGCGATCGCGGCACGGTCGATGTCGAGAGCAACGTGCGGCTGAACGCTCATGCCAGCTCCTTCACCACCAGCAGCCTAGAGCTTTCATCGCCGGCACGCAAACCTTGATCCCACCTCCGCGTCTCCGCGCCTCCGCGTGATATACGGAATCCCCATGCGCCGAACAAAGATCATTGCCACACTTGGGCCCGCTTGTGGCTCGGAAGAGGTCGTTCTTCGCCTGCTCACCTCGGGCGTCGACGTCTTCCGGATGAACTTCTCCCACGGAACGCCCGCTGACCGCGTACGGCTCATCGAGATCATCCGCCGCGTCGCTACCGACCATGGGAAGTACATTCCCATCATGGGCGATATCCAGGGGCCGAAGCTGCGCATCGGCGAGGTGGACGGCGTCGTTCACCTGCAGAGCGGGCAGACGCTGACCATCACCACCGATCCGCTGGTCGGCAATGCATCGATCGTCTCCACCCCTTTCACTCCCCTCCCTCGGGAGGTGCAGCTCGGCCAACGCATCCTCATCAACGACGGCCTGGTCGAGCTGGTCGTGGCGGGGCTCGATGCCACGAGCGTGCTGACCCGCGTGGTTCACGGCGGGCCGATCTCGTCGAAGAAGGGGATGAATTTCCCCGATACCGAGCTGACGATTCCGGCCATCACGGAGAAGGACCGCGACGACGTCGCCTTCGCCGTCGAGAACCAGCTCGACTACATCGCTGCCTCGTTCATCCGAAGACGCTCGGATATCGTCGAGCTTCGATCGCTTCTGCACACGCTCGGCGGCGACGAGATCAACATCGTGGCCAAGCTCGAAAAATCGCAGGCCATCGACGCGCTGGAAGATATCCTCGATGTCAGCGATGGGGTGATGGTCGCCCGCGGCGACCTCGGCGTGGAACTCCCCCCCGAAGCGGTCCCGATCGTCCAGAAACGCGTGCTGAACAAAGCGAGCGTGTGGGGCCGGTTCGCCATCACCGCCACGCAGATGCTCGAATCGATGACCACGAACTCGCGCCCGACACGCGCGGAGGCGTCCGATGTCGCCAACGCCATTTTCGACGGCTCGGATGCGGTGATGCTCTCCGCGGAGACGGCCTCGGGCCTCTATCCGGTCGAAGCGGTGCAGATGATGGCCAGGATCATCATGGCCGCGGAGCAGAACCGCCAGTTTCAGGTCGCCGGCGGCCGCGAGCCGTTCCGCGTCTCCTCGGAGACCGACGAGTTCACCGACGCGCTGGCTGGCGCCGCCAACTACGCCGCCCAGCAGCTCGACGCGAAATTCATTATCGTCTTCACGCAAACAGGATTTGCCGCCCGGCTGATGTCGAAGTTCCGCCCGGCCCAGCCGATCATCGCCCTGACGCCGTCGACCTGGGTGGCGCGGCGGATGAACATGCTGTGGGGCGTACAGCCGTTCGTCCTGCGCGATATCGGCGAGTACCACGAGCAGATCGTCGAGCGCGTCGACGACTTCCTGCTGAGCCGCGACATCGTCGCCCCCGGAGACCGCCTGGTCATCCTGATGGGATCGCCGATTTACCAACGGGCGAAGACGAATTTACTGAGGGTGCACAGGGTGAGGAGTTAATTACATTAACCGTCATCCTGAGCCGCCGAAGCCTGAAGCGCGAAGCGCGGAGTGGCGGAGGACGGTCGAAGGACCCCCAAGTTGTATCCCGGTTGGGCGGCGGAAAATCGACAGTCCCCCGCCCTGTCCGGGTTGCAGGTTGGGGTCCTTCACCGTCCTCAGCCCCGCTGGGGCATCGGCGGTTCAGGATGACAGGCAAGTGCTCACGCCGTCGCTGCCAGCATCGGCTGCAGGCTCCGCCCCACCACCCGCGCGATGGCGTCGCACTCCTGGACGATCTTCGCGAATGCCTCCGGCAGGATGGCCTGGGGTCCGTCGGAAAGCGCTTCCTCCGGCTTGTGGTGAACCTCGATCAGCACGCCGTCAGCTCCGGCGGCGATCGAAGCACGCGACATCGGGGCCACCTTGTTGCGCTTGCCGGTTCCATGGCTGGGATCGACGAGGATCGGCAGGTGACTGATCCGCTTGACCGCAGGGACGATGGACAGGTCGAGCGTGTTGCGGGTGTGGTCGGCGAACGTCCGCACGCCCCGCTCGCAAAGGATGACGTTGTAGTTCCCCTCGGCCATGATGTATTCGGCGGAAAGGAGCAGTTCCTCGAGCGTCGCGGACATGCCGCGCTTCAGCAGCACCGGCTTGCGGGCGCGCCCGGCCATCTTCAGGAGGGAGAAGTTCTGCATGTTGCGCGCGCCGATCTGAATACAGTCGGCATACTGATCGACGAGCGCCAGCGCCTCGTGGTCGATGGCCTCGGTGACGATGGGAAGATCGAACTCCTCCCGAACCCGCGCCAGGATCTCCAGCCCCTCTTCGCCCAACCCTTGGAACGAGTAGGGTGACGTGCGCGGCTTGTAGGCGCCTCCACGGAAGAGCTGACCGCCGGCGTTTCGGATCCCCTCGGCGATGGCGCGCGCCTGGTCGAGCGACTCGACGGCGCAGGGACCGCCGACGACGACGATGCCGTTGCCGCCGACGTCGACGCCGCCCACATTGATGATGCTGTCCTCCGGACGCGCTTCCCGGCTGACCAGCTTGTAGGCGTGCGAGACGCGGATGACTTCCTTGACGCCGGGATAGTTCTCGAGGACTTCAGGATCGGCTGTGCCGGGTTTGCCGGTGATTCCGATGGCCGTCCGGTTCGCTCCCGGAATTGCATGCGCCTTCAAGCCCATCCGCTCGATGTGGCGGACGACAGCTTCGATTTGATCGGGCCGGGCGCCGGCCTCCATGACGACGAGCATTGGTGGCCAGTATAATCGAGCGCTTTGCAGCGCCATTCCGGGAGCCACTCATGAAAAAACCGTTCATCATCGCCTCGCTCGCCATCCTCATCGCAACGCAGACCTTCGCCGCATCGTATTGGGTCGTGACCAAAGACGGCACGCGCTACGAGGCGAAGGCAAAGTGGACGATGGTCAACGGCAAGGCGATGATCACGCTCGTCAGCGGTACGGTCATGGCCATCGATCCGAGCTCGATCGATGTCGCCAAGTCAGAAGAAACGACGCGGCTGGGAGGCGGCGAGCTCTTCGGCGTCGAACAGCTTCCGGGCACATCGACATCAAAAGCATCGACGCTTGGCAGTTCGATTCGCCTTCACAAACTGCCGTCCTCGCAGCCGGCTGTCGCCCCTGCTCCGGCCACGACCGCTACCGACATTCCGCAGCCATCCGCGCCCGGAACCGGGCTGGGGACCGATGTCATCGGCCGCTTCGAACGAGCGTTCGAGAACGTCGGCATCTTCGAGCACAAACTCGTGGCAACCGGAACCAACTCGCTCCGCGCCGACCTAACGGCGGATACCGAGGATAAAGTCTTCAATACCCTGACCGCCACCTCCTTCCTCATCGTTCACAACGCCGGGATTGCCGGCGTGCAGATCAATTCGGTCGATCTCTTCCTCAAGACCACCACCGGCGGGGCCGCGGGGCGTTTCCACATCACGCGCGACGATGCACAAGCGCTGGAGGCGAAGACGATGACGCCGCAGGCGTACTTCGTGTTGAAAGTGCTGTTCTGACCGTGCGCGGCGGCGCGCCGTTGGCGCGCGCCGCGCGTTGTCTGCGGCTTCGCCGCGTTGTCGGTTGTCTGCGCGCTGCGGCGCGCGTGTCCGATGACGGGCAGCCGCGTCAGATTGCCGTTGCGCCATTGACCACGCGCGCCGCAGCACGCAGACAACCGGCAACCGGCAACGTGACGAGTCGCACAGAACCGACAACCGCCAACCCCACAATCTGGCGCGTCGCAGCGAACCGACAACGCGGCGAAGCCGCTTACTGAACGACGTCGACGCGGGCCGCGCCGCCGTAGACGGTGACGTAGCGGAAGTTTCGCGTTTCCTCGTCGACGATCATTCGCTCTCCGGCAGCGAGAACGAATTGTTCGACCGTCCCTTCGATCGCGTAGAGCTCGGATCGATCGTTGGCAAAGCGGATGGTGATCGTGCGCGCGG
>Ga0247680_1000054_pt1 | contig 66395 bp, 60 predicted proteins | sample CNK21_metaG_FD_182803 | JGI IMG/M metagenome (GOLD analysis project Ga0247680, IMG submission 182803) | Soil microbial communities from Purdue University Martell Research Forest, Indiana, United States - CNK21 | ecosystem: Environmental > Terrestrial > Soil > Temperate forest > Bulk soil...
CCTCCGCCTCAACGCGGGAATTCTCACTGCGGTCACGGTCGGCAGTCATCGGCTTGCTGGATGTGTGGGGGGACCCGCAGCAATCTTAACTTTTTTTCTGGTCATCCGGAAAGGCGGGGTCTCAGCCGCAAAAAACTCGGCAATCGTTGGAAAACCCGTCTGCGCCGGCACACCTATCCAGCGTAAGCGGCAAAACCAGAATCATCGCCGCGGCCCTTTGTAGTGACTGTGTCGGGAGCGCAAACCAGAGCACCTCTTGCAGAGAGAGAGAGGCTCACTTACATCGTCCCTGGTCCGGGAAGAAGAGGAGAACCAAATGTCGTCCAATCGCTCGTGGTGTCTTCGTTTGTTGGCCGTATTCACGCTCACGCTGGCTGTCTCGGCGATCCCGCTCTTCGCGGGCGCGCCGCTGTCCGGCGCAATTTTCACGACGGACGGCGCCTGCAACGGCACCGACCTGAACATCTACGCCTCGAAGCTCGACGTCTTCGTCGACGGCGGGCCGGCACATCCGGGCGCGGCCGGCCTTCCCGCCGGAACGTACTTCATGCGCGTCACCGAGCCGAACGGCGCGCCGCTCGGCAATCCGCCGCGCGACGGAAGCAACAACCCGAGGGCCATGGTGACGGTGGCCAACGGCCGGTTCGTGCAGTGCTACAACCTGTGGGCCAACGTGGTCAAACAGTCCGACGGCAGTACCGGCTACGACGACACCACCAATCCGGGCGGCGAGTACAAAGTCTGGATCAGCACCACCGCCGACTTCAACAACAGCTCCACGAAGACCGACAACTTCAAGGTCAGGGTCAGCGTCGTCGTCACCCCCGGCCACCTGCACGTCCTGAAGTTCTATGACGCGAACGCGAACGGCCGGTACGACAGCGGCGAAACGCTGATCACCGGCTGGGAAGTGGCCATCGCCGACCAGGAGATCAACTGGTTCAATCACAGTTGGATCGATTACATCCGCTTCACGCCGGTCGATCTCGTGGGCGATGCCGGCACGTATCACACCGGCGAAGTGACGGCGAATGAGACGAACTGGCGATTCACCGCGGCCACCGCCGCGGACGGCAGCATGGTCACCACGAATCACGTCGACACACCGCTCGCCGACGGGGATGACAAGACCATCCGCTTCGGCAACCTTTGCCTCGGCGCCGGTGGTGGATTGACGCTCGGCTACTGGTCGAACAAGAACGGCCAGGCGTCGTTCAACAACATCCCGAACGGTCTGGCCATGCTCACCGCTCTCAATCTCCGCAACGACACCGGAGCGAATTTCGATCCGGCGAATTACAAACAGATTCACGACTGGCTGCTCAACGGCAATGCCGTGAACATGGCCTACATGCTCTCCGTGCAGATGACGGCCATGACGCTGAACGTGGCCTCGGGCGGCGTCAACGGCGCGCGTCTGCTCTACGCGCCGGGAACGAACAGCGCCAATCAGTTCGGCTACGCCTCGGTCAGTGCCATCCTCTCCGAGGCGAACGCCAGCCTCGGCGCCAACGGTTCGACGCCGGACGGCTCGCCGGAACGCGGACACCAGGAAGCGCTCAAGAACGCCCTCGACGCCGGCAACAACAACCTGAACTTCGTGCAGACCTCCCCCTGCCCCTTCTCGTTCGCGCAGTAAGCGTTCCGGACTCCCCTCCGTGAAGGCGGCGGCCGTCAGGCCGCCGCTTTTCTCGCCACTGTGGGCGGCGGCGGTTTCCGGAGCGCTGGCGTCTCGCCGGCTGGCCCGGCGGGAGCCTGCCCTGAGCGGAGCCGAAGGGTCCCGCCGCCGGGTTACCGCAGATGTCTGGAGTCTCGCTGGACGGGCGGCCGGCGTCTGGGGAGACGTTTCCCAGGCTGGCCCAGGCGTCTCGCCCCCGAACCGGCAAGACTCCCAACATTCGCTTGTACCGCCGGGCGGCGGGACGCGCGCCGGGCCAGCCGGCGAGACGCCAGCGCTCCGACCGTGAGTGGCGGCCCAGAAGGGCCGCCACTCGCTGACGTCCCCTCGGCATCGTAGACCGAGATCGGAGGCCGCCGAACCAGGCAACCCGAACCTCGCCTGCTCCGCCCCCCTATTCCTTCTTCTTCCGCGGCCCTTTGCGCCCCAGGTCGCGCTGGAGCTGGCGGAGGCGGATGACCAGGGTGCGGTTTCGGGGATCGCGGGCATGGCCTTTGGCGACGGCGTAGGTCCGCAACGCCTTCGCGGCGACGGCGGCAAGCTTGGCGTCAATGGTGTAGTTGAGATTGGCGAGGAGGCGGGCTACGTCGTCGGCGACGGGACGGAAGGCGGCTTCGAATTGCAGCGCGGCAGCGGCTTCCTCGGTGTCAAAGGTGCCGGCGGTTTGCAGGACGTCTTGCTGTTTGACGACGTCGATCATCGAACGGATGAAATCCCTCGGCACCGTCCGGTGGCCGCGAATGCTTCGCGATGTGGCTGGATGGGGACGCATCAGGCCCGGTATCGCCGCGGTGGTGGCATCGAGTGACTTCTTCACGTTCTCCGCGGCCCGATCCGCGTTCGTCACGGTTGGGTTGGTCTTCTTCACAGAAAGCTTGCCCATGTGATCTGCCTCCCACACCCTGAGATCTAGCTGCCAGATATCGAAGATCATGTTCTATGAGGCTGATATCTGACTTTTTAGATCTTAACATCTAACCGGTGTGAATTCATGATCTCGGTATCCAGATGACGTGATCTGAGGTGTAAGAGGAAATGATCTGGGTGCCAGGGATGAAGATCTGGACGCCCAGACAAGCATTGCCTCGGCGAACGAGTTTGCCACGTCCCGGTACCGAGGAGCTCACCTCATACAGGCGAAATGCCACTACATGCGCGTGCGCGGTCCGAACTCGGACGACTGGCGGGCGATGCCGTCGCCGAAGTCGGTCAACTGGAAATACATGGCGTCGATGTAGTTGCCGGTCATGTCGCCGCGGTAGCGAAGTGTGAACTTCCCAGTGGCGTCCGCGAGAACGGAGCCGAGGAAGATGTCTCCGCCGGCTTCGTCGCGTGCGTTGGCGTAGACGTAGGCGGTCACCGAGGTCGGGTAATTGGCGATCGGATGCGCCCGCGTGACTCCTTCGACGACCGTCTCCCCGGTGGACGGATCGAAGCGTGCCGAGGTGATGCGGGGCGCTGCATCGACGGTGGGACCGTCGAGTCCGAGGTCGATGCCTGATTGCACGTTGTGGATGATGCGGTTCTCCAGGATCTGCGCGGCTGAGAATCGCGCAACGGCCACGCCGAAGTCGCCGCTGTAGGCGATCACGTTGTGCTCGATCAGTGGACCACTGTCTCCGCTCATGTAGACCCCGCTCGCTCCGTTGCCGAGCGGATCGTCGGACGCGGCGGCGATGCCAATCCGATTGTCCCGCATCGTCGGGCTGGAGGAGTCGGTGAGGAAGACGCCGCTGCGGCGGTTACCGCTGATCACATTGCCCGTGATCTCCCCGTCAAAGCGGTCGCCTGTAAGACCACGCAGGCCATTCGGCACCGCCTTGGTGCCCGTCGGATCGATCCCGAGATAGTTCCGTTCGATGATGTGTTGACGCGCGACGAAGTTGATCAGCCGCGTGACCGAACGGATCCCATTGCCGGTAAAACCGCCAATGGCCAGCCCGCGCACGGCCGCCGCGCTCGAAAGAAGGTCGAGTCCCTCGGCGCCCTCCCCTGCCTGGCCGCCGAAAAGGAAGATCTCAGGGCCCAACGCATTCGTGTTGCCGGTGAGCGCGGTCTGCGCTTCGCCATCGACCAGCAAGTCCGTCACGGTGATGCTGGGCAACGGCGTGCGCGGCGCGATCGTGAACCATCCTTCCGCGGGCACGGGCGGGGGGATCTCGAACCGGATACTGCAGGGTAGTTTTCCGTCGTCGCTGCTGCAGGCGGCGTTGGCGTCGATGATGGCCTGGCGCAACGAGCCCGCCCCGCTGTCCGCCGTGCTGGTCACCCTGAACGGACGATAGAACACCGCGTCCACCAGCAGCGATTGCGCCTGCATCCGGAACTCGGGGGCCGGTTTCTGGGTGACGTTCGCAGCGAACGCACCGCGGATCTCGTGCGCCGCGAAGCGGACCGGCAGACGGAGTCCGCTGACCGTGTGCGGCGCGATCAGGTGATTCGTGCACAGGAGGCGATAGAGCGAAGAGGGTTTGCACGTCCAGCCGTTGCTGGCAGCCGAGGCGTCGGCATCGGCCGGGAAGGTGATGATTTCCGCCGTGACTTCGGGCGCCGGACTGTCGCTCACATTGCCAAACAGGAACTCGGCGATCACGCGGTTATCGGCGTCGAGGGAGTCCGGCGACGGTGAGATCCGGACATCGAGATCGTGGATGTCGTAGACCGGTTCGACGAGCACGGCGTGGTTGTCGGCGGGATTCCAATCGGCTTCCGAAGATTCGATCGAGGCGGTGATGGCCACGGCGGATACGGCCCGGGCGGGAAGAACATCGAAGTAGGTGTAGAGGGATCCGTCACGGCCGAAGGTCGGAAAGGTGCAGCGATACGACCCCGGCGCACCTTCCACGTCGCTGCAAAACGGGTACGGCTGCGTGACGGCCAGCGGCTCGGGGAAGGTCACGAACGCGGTCACACTGTCGGGCCGGTGCGTCGACTTGTTGCTGACGGTGAGGTAGACCCGGGAGCTCTTCCCAGGACGGAAACTGAAATCATCGGCGAGCGTCACGGCGAGGTCCGCGATGCGGACGACGGTGGCGCTGGCGCTGGCGGCATCGTTGTCATGATTCGGGTCAACCGTGAACGATTCCGCCCGTGCGTTGAGGGCGAACGGTCCCTCCGCATCGGGCGGCGAGAACGGCACGAGGAAGTCGTGCGATTGGCCGGCAGCGAGCGTGGGGATGTTGCAGAGTACCGAGTCGGTGAATTCGATGCATCCGAACCTCGCCGCGCCGACGGCCCGCTGCACCGGTTTCGTCAACCGCACGCCGGCGGCCGACGCCGCATCGGGACCGAGGTTGGTCACCGTGGCCGTGACCGTGCCGGTCTCCCCCGCGTTGTAGCGTACGTCCGGGGTGAGCCGCAGCGTGAGGTCGGCGTTCTGCGCGGTGAGAGGGAGCGCCAGGAGAACGGTGAGCAGGAGAAGCGAAGCAGGCTTCGGGGACATGGCCTCGATCTTACAGCAAATAACAAAGACTTACCGACCGCGGCGAACCTCAATGGCGGCTAACCACGGCTAACCTTGGCCGTCGTGCGCCTTGAACCGAGCGACGCGGCTCTGCGCGTCGAACGCGACCGTGACGCTGCTCGAGCCGCGATGGGCCTTCCACGCCGAGGGGTCCTGCTCCTCGAGCTCGAAGCCTTCGTAGCGCAGGAGCGATCGCACCACTGTCCTGTGGTCCTGAAGCGAATAGATGCTGAACACCTTGGGAATGACCGTGGCCAGGAAGGCGGCGGAGTGGCGGGTTGGCAACCGGCCCTGAACATCGGGGATCAGTAGATAGGCGCTTCCCAGCGAGGTGTCCGCCACGAGGAAGGTGTCGCTTTGGGCAAGGCCGCAACCGAGGATGGCGATCTCGTCTCCCCGCAAGGACTCGGTCTTGAAGCTGGGGACGACGAACGCATCGAGGCCGTGCTCCTCGCCCCACGTCTTCAGCGCCATGGCCGACCGCGTCAGTTCGGGAGCAACGGTCGCCTTGGGGACCGCCCAGCTCCAGGTCCAGATCCGCGCCTGCTGATCCTCGATGCCGAGAAGCTGTGCTTCGAACGTGAAGCGGCTGTTGAAGCGGACTTCTCCAGCCCTCAGATCGACGTGGCAAGGGAGGCCCTCGATGGCTCGCAGCAGCGCGAGGTGTTTTGCCATCGAAGGCCCCACATGCTCCAGGAACAGGGCGTCGAGTGAGACAGTGGACATGACGTTCATCGTAGTACGAGGAACTACTCGTTATCGAACCACTCACTCCTCACCCACCCCTGCCCTGCTGCGTCTTCGTAATGCACTACATACTCGATTCGCTCGGGCCGCAGGGTATTCGGATCGTGCGCCGGATAGTGCAAGGTCACCGTGACATCCGCCTGACCATGCTCGTCGATGATGTGATAGACCTCGTCTTCGAACACTCGATAGGCTCCGCGGTTGATCGAAGCCTCCTGTGGAATGATGTTGTCCTCATTGTTGCCGGGGCCCCCCAGCCGCCTGGCGATCAGATGGCCGGCGTCGGGTTTGCTGTGCCCTGGACCGGCGTTGTCCTGAGCGTATTTGCGTATCTTGGCGTTGGTACCCGTTCCGCCATCGAGCTCGTTCGTGGTAATCGTGGCGGAAACACTCTGCAGGCGTTGCGCACCGCCGGCCTCACGCACCGGCGTAAAGGTGCCCGCCACCTCGATTGAGGCCAGCTTCCGCTTGTCGAGGCCCAGCTCATCGATGTTGTTGACCGGGTCGTTGCTCGTGTAGCCGTAGATGTTGCCGGCCAGGCGGAACGGAGCGGCGTCTTCGCTGACCTTGGTGAGCTGGCGGGCATCCAGCATCCCGTCCAGAATCGGATCGGCGCTGACCCACTGACCCTGGCGCGCCTCGTAGTAGCGGTGGCCGAAGTACGAGAGGCCGGTCTCGTCGTCGAGCTCCTTGCCGCTGAACAGATACGGCGTGCGCTGGGTGTCCGAGTGCTCGTCGATCCAGATCTCGCCCGAGGGGAAGTACTCGAGATGCTCGTAGGCCGCCCCGGTCTGGTCGGTGACGAACTGCGCGGAGCCGAGGTGGTCGGCGTGGTAGAAGTAGACCTTCTCGGACGGGGGAGTCGGGTCGGGTGAAACCTTGGTCGAGACCCGGGTGTCGTCGGCGAAGACGTGCTTGCTGGCGATGGCGCCGTTGCGGATCGAGAACCAGCGGTTGACGTAGATGGTCTCGCCGTTCGGGCCGGCCTTGTTGGTGCGCGAGCCTGCCGCGTCGTAGAGGAAGCTGGTGGTCTGGCCGTTGTCGGCTACCGACAGCAGCCGGTTCTCTTCGTTCCAGGTGGCATTGCGGCGGGTGCCGTCGACGGTGCTGTCCCACCCGGTCTGGTTGCCATTGAGGTCGTAGCGGTACGTCCGGTCGCCGATGCGGCTGGGGGCGTGCGGCTGGGCGCTTCCGTAGGCGTAGGCCCAGTTGTAGCTGGTCTTCTTATCGGTGTTGGGATTGGCGCTTCCGTTGGCAGTCTGGCTGAGTTGATTCTTGGCGATGGTGTTGCCGGCTTCGTCGTAAACGAGCGACAGCGCGTACGTCGACTGCTTGTTCGGAGGTCCGCGGTAGATGCCGTTGGCGGCGACGAGCTGGTACAGGTCGTCGTAACGGAAGGTCTGCGTGGCCGGTCCGCCATACAGCGGCGCCGCCGGAACCGCCACGTCGTTCTGGATGGCCTGGATCGTCCCGGTGAGGTCGTATTGATAGCGGAGGTTCTGCAGGTCGCGCCCGACGCCGATGGTGCGGAGCTGCGAGACGTAGCGCGACTGCGGGTCGTACGTGAAGCGGCTCTCCACGCCGTTGCCGGAGACGATTCGCACGCGCTTGCCGAACTCGTCGTAGCCGAGGTGACGCAGATACTCGAAGCGCACGCCTTTGTTCACGCCCGACGCCGTCTTGACCTTGCCGCCCGCGTCGTAGCCGTACGTCAACGTCTCACCGTCGGGATAGACGAGCGAGAGCAGGCGTCCGAAGCTGTCGAAGGCGAAGCGCGTCGTGTACGGCCCTTTCGGTGTGGTGCCGTTGAGAGCGGCCGCGGTCTTGGTGGTCAGCACGAGGTTGCCGAGCTTGTCGTACGAGCGCTGTTCGACGCCCGATGCGTCGGCGATCGCGGCGACCCGATTGGCCTGGTTGAAGGGGGCGCCGGGACCGCCGTAGGTGAAGAGGACGTCCGGACTGTTCGGATAGTCGATGCGGTCGAGGCGGTTGAAGGTGTAGAGGTAACGGACCTGCTGGTTGCCGGCGGCCAGATTGGCGGTGATCTGCGCGCGCACATGGCCGGCGGGGTCGTAGCGATACTCGGTGCGCCCGGCGTCGGGACTGGCCAGCGTGACGCGGTGGCCGAGGGTGTCGTACTCGAGGCGCGTGGTGTTGCCCTTCGGGTCCGCCACCGCCGTGAGCTGCTCGAGCGCGTCATACGCATAGCGCGTGACCAGCGTCTTGCGGGCGCCGCCGATGGTGTTGCTCTGCTCGACGCCGAGCACACCGTCGCGCACGTCGCGGTAGAAGCGCGTGGCGCGGCCGTTCGGATCGGTGCGCGTCGTCAGCAGCCGTGTGTTGCCGTCCAGCGAGCCGAAGCCGTAGTCGATCCGTGTGACCGCCCCATTCGGGTACCGCGCCGTACGGACGCGGTCGAGAACGTCATACACATAGGTCGTCGGATTCTTCGCCGGAACATCGACGAATTGATTGATCGGGTGGTCGTCGAAGGTCGGCTGCCCCTGCGAGGCGACGCGTCCTCTGGTGTCGAAGTCGACGTGGCCGCTCACGCGGGTGCCGATGCGCGTGGAGGTGCCGGAGCCGAGATCGAGCTCGGCGTCCGCCTTGGTCTGGATCTCGCGTTCGAGCGAGTCGATGAATGTCGAGGTGTCGATGGTGTCGGAACGGGTGACGTCCTTCATGTGGACGACCGCCCACGAGATGGGAGCGCCGAGTCCGTACTCCAGGGCCAGCGCCGGCGCGGTGTCGCTGTCGTCAGGACCGGCGACACGGACGATGCGGCCGAAGGTGTCGTAGGCGCGGCGGAGGGAGTTGCCGTTCTGGTCGACGGTCTCGGTCAGTTGGCCGTACTTGAGATCGTAGGTGAAGCGGGTGGAGTAGCCGAAGGCATCGTCGACCTTGGTGGCATGCGAGCGCGTCGCGGCGTCATAGGTCAACGTCGACGTAAAGCCGGCTGCATCGACCACCGTGGCGACATTGCCGACGTCGTCGAACGTATAACTCCAGACGGCGTTCTTCGTGCCGGAATACGGCGTGCCGCTGTCCGGATCGCGGCCGCCGGCGAGTGTCTGCTCGAGCCGGGTGAGGTCGCCGGCAGGGCTATACGTTCCCTGCCGTGCCCGAAGAAGCCGCCCTGCGCCGTCACGTACCTCGATGTTGGCCGGGCGGGTCAGCCACTTGTCGGAATCGATGCGATAGACGGCCGTGGCGATGACGTCGTCGTCGATGCCGGCATCCCCGGAGTCGGTGGTGCGGACGATGTTGCCCAGGCCGTCGTACTCGTACGTCCGCCCGGTCGACTTCGGCGCACTGGCCTCGGCCGCGGTGGTGCCTTCGTAGAACGACGTGGTCTCCGACAGCAGCGCAGGGAACCGCGCGTTCGGGGCGCCGGCGACGGGGGCTTCCTCATAGTGCGAGCTCTCCGCGCGGAAGAGGTTCCCCGACGCGTCGGCAAGCACTTCCCTGGTCTTCAAGTGTCGGCTGTAGAGATCGCGGTTCAGGAAATCGCGGTCGATCGTGGAGCCGTCGGGCTGCGTGATGCGGACGTGCGCGAAGCCGTAGTTCTCGCGCTCGGTCCGGTCGTAGAAGGCATTGTTCCCGTACTGATACCGCGTGACGTACGGTGGCGTGCCGCGGCCGTCCGTGACGCGGACCTCGGAGAGCACCCACTGGCTGAACGGCATGTCGGCGTGGTTGCCGCGCCGCTGGTACGACAGCTCGACGGTGCTCCCCAGCGGCCTGTGGACCGCCGAGAGAAGATTGACGCGGTCGGCCTGGTTGCGCTTGACGTAAACGTTCGGATCGCCCGCTTTCTTGAGGATGTGGTCGGGCAAGCCGTCGCCGTCGATGTCCTCGAAGAACAGTTGCGCGCCGCTGTTGATGGTTCCGGAGACCTGCGCGGAAACCTCGATCTGAAGACCGACGACGGGGATGGGCGGTATCAGGGGAATGCAAATGGGCGCACCGGCGGAACCGTCGACTTCGACGTTCCCGGAGAAGGTGACCGCGTCGAGACATTTGAAAATGCCGCCCGGGTTGTAGCCGTCGCCGATGGAGGTCGACCAGCCGGGGACGTACCAGCGCTGCTCGCGATCCCAGTGGTCGCCGAGGTTGAGCTGGACGCGGAAGAAGGCGTCGTTTGCGTCCTTGGCCACGCGGTCAGGCAACCCGTCGCCGTTGACGTCGACGAGCTCCATGAGCGTGCGCGCCAGCGTGGTGGAGGCGCCCCCGCCGAACGGGCCGATGGCTGCTCCGGCCTGCAACGAGGAGCTGCGGGTGAAGGAGATTGCGTTGAGCGTATCGAGGCCGCTGAGATCACCGAGGCTGGAGCTGGCATAGTCGACGGCATCCGTGCAGCGCGGCGCCGCCTGCCCATCGAACCGCGGAAGGCTCCATGTCTCCGGCGCCCCGAACTTGTAGCCGAGGTTGAGACGAACGGTCATGACCCCGGAGCCCGGCTCCATCGAGACGCGGTCCGGCAGTCCGTCGCCATTGACGTCGATCAGGTCATAACGCGTTTGCGAGAGGGAGACCGTATTGCCGACCGACGGCAGCGTGCTCAGAACGGCCTTCGCCTTCCCCTTGCCGTCCTTCTTGTTGAAGGTGACGCCCAGGCTGGCGGTGATACCGACGTTGGCGTCTTCGCTGGCGCGGACGGCGGAATCGAGGCCGGGGAAGGACTGCAGAGGCCCGAAGCCGTCCTTCCCGTTCGAGAAGCGGACGCCGTCCGCCGACACCTGGTCGGGATAGCGGTCGCCGTTGATGTCGAGGATGTCGAGCTGGGTTTCACTCTTGCCGTGGCTCAACGAGAGGCCCGCTCCGGCGCCGCCGGCGCCGACGCTTGCCGAGAGGGCTTCGGTACGGGTGGTGTTCTTGCGCAGTACGGAAAGCCCGCCGCCGGCCGTGCCGGAGGCCTGATCGATGACACCCGCGGCGTTCGCGCCCTTACGCGATGGTTTCACGCCTTCGGACGCCAGATAGAGGTCGAAACCACCGGCCGTCCAGACCGGCGCGGCGAATTGCTTCGTCCCCTCCCAATGCGGCGAGCCGGGCATGAAGTTCGGTTTGTCGTCCTTGCTTTGCGGCGGCACCAGTCCGAACCGCGTGAACGGGACGTCGCCGTTCCATTCGCCGTAGTACCAGCCATGGTGGCCGCCCGAGAGCACGCGCGAGGAGACATCGCCCGGCCAGCGGACATTGGCCGAAAACGCGCCGTTGACGACGCAACTACCGGAAGCTGGTCCGCTGAAGAGGAGCGTGACGAACAGCGGGTCGCCCGCGGATGCGGTGACCGGCACGGTGACGTCGTTCGTGACCGGGGAGCCCGGAACGCCACTTTGCGGGAGATCCAGCGCGGCCAGCAAGCGGTTCACTCCCTGGACGAGAAGCGTCGCCGGTACCCCGGTAGGCCGGCTGCAACGGATGCCGAGCGTCTGGGGGCCGGAGGTCTGGACGATCAACGACCGTGTCGGATCGTTCGCGGGTGACAGCGCGGGTATGGCGATCGCGACCTGCGCGCGCCCCGTGCGGGCGGCGTCCGGCAGACTGGGAGGATCAGTCGTGCCGTCGAACGTCACCATCGGGGTCCAGAGCACGCGGTTCGGATCGATCGGCGTCCGCGAGGAGATCCGGAGGAAGAGGAGGTCGCCGAAGGTGACGTTGATCGCCGGGATGTCGATGGAGGCCGCCGATTCGGACGCCGCGAAGGTGTGTGCGTAGACGGGCACATCGAACACGCCCGCGCGCGGTCTCAACAGGACGCTGACCACCACGTCGTCGGAGGTTTCCTGTTTGTTGAATGCGCCGGTGACGTGGACCGCACCGCTGGCGCCGGAGCTCCAGCCGGCGCCGTTGTAGCCGGCGAGCCGGAAGTCGTCGCGGGCATCGAACACGAACGTCCGCGCGCCGTAAGGCTCACGGGCCTGCGCATCGGCGCCGTCATACGAGACGTTCGGAGCCCACAGCAGCGCGTCGCCGGTCGTGTCACGCACGGAGCCGGCGAGGAAATAGAAGCTGTCGCCGGCCCTGACGTCCTGGCTCAAGCCGCCACTGCAGGAGTTGCCCGGTCCGGGGACGCACGGCACGGTGTCGCCGGCCGCGAAGCGGCGGCTCCAGATCGGAATGTCATTCTGGAAGATGGCCACGTCGACCCCGTCGCCCGTGCTCTCCTTCTTCTGAATGGCGCCGCTCAGCGTGACGTGGCCGTCATACGGCACGACAAGCTGGCGCAAAGCATTCGACAGGTGGAAATTCGAAAGGACCTCGCTCTCCTCGCCGGCCGAGCCCAGGTTCAGTCCCTGGCCGGCGAAGCCCGACCAGCCGGCGCGCGGCACGAAGGAGTGGCCGTCGTTGACACGGACCGAGAAGCCGCCGTCCGTGCTGACGAGGTCCGGCCGCATGTCGCCGTTGAGATCGGTGACGATATGGTCGTCGTTGGCGTGCGACCAGACCCAGTTGGCGCCGAGCGTGGCGGTGACGCCGGTTTCGAGATGCGCGCCCAGACCGAGATCGAGACTCCATTCCGAGGTGTGCCCAAGAACGTCGGCGTTGTCGAAATGGGCCACGCCGAAATGCCCGGCCAGCGATCCGTCAGGATCGGCGAGCGGGTCATATTGGTTGACGTCGACGTTCCCGTTCTCGTCGATGCGATCGGGCAGACCGTCGCCGTTGACGTCGAGGAAGCTGACGCGCTGCGATGTGTCGCTGCCGCTGCCGCCGGCCTGCACGCCGGCATGCGGCTGACAGCCGGGCGGGCCAAGTCCGACGAACGCGTGCGCCCCGCCGCCCACACGAAATGAGTCGGTGAAATCCTTGCCGCTCCCGATGCCTCCCCACGCCTGCGGCGCGCCGAAGCCGGCGTAACCGTCGGCGGAGCCGGCCTCCGCCATACGCACGTAGTCGAAGGTGTGGCGATAGAACTCCGCCGTGCCCCCCTCGCCTGTCACCGCGATCGACGCCAGCAGGCTCTTGTGAAAATCCCCCTCGCGATAGGCGAGGAGATACCGCCGCACCAGGTCGCTGCCCGCCAGCACGTCGACCTTCTCGAGGCGGCGGCGCGTGTAGGTCTTGAATCCCTGGCGTCCTGACGAGAGACGGTCGGGACGGCTGCCGTCGTCGAGAGAGAAGACGACGTGATAGAACGCGCCGGCGCCCTGAATGCCCGTGTAGTCGATGCGCGCGGGATAGACCTGCGTCCACGGTTCTCCGTCGGCGCCCCCTCCACCCTGGTCCGTGACGTAGAAGTAGTCGACCGTGTTGCCGTGAAGATCGATCTCCCGCTCGAGGTACCAGCGGAAGATGTTCCCCGACTGCCCATCGCGCAGGCGCGCCTGCGTGCTCAGGCCGTAAAGGAATCGGTTGCCGTCCTTGTCCGTCACCTCCCACGAGTAGTCGGCGGGACCGCTCCCCTGCCGCACGATGCGATCGAACGTCCCTTCGCTGCGCCGGACGAACGTCCCGGGCGAAGAGGTGGCCGCGAGCTGCTCGCCATCGATCAGGTAGGTTTCGGTGCCGTCATAGCGCGGCACGCCAAAGAGAGTCGAGATCTCGATGCTGGGAAGCTGCAGGTCCCAGCCCACGCCGAGCCAGCCGTTGCCGCCGCCACTGCCGTAGTGCACGGACAACTTCGGCTCCAGCCCGCGGCGGCCGGGAGGCACGACCAGCGGGAAGTCGAGCATGGCGTCGCCCGTCGGGCCACCCTCGGGCGGCTCGATCTGTTCGACGTTCGATGCCGGATCGGCCTTCGCCAGTTCTTTGAGGGAGTTCGCGCTGTAGTTGATACCGGCCGGTTCGTCCGGCAGCGCGAGCGTGGCGTTGACGAAGTCCGTGAAGTGATTCGTCGTGCTGACGATCACCTCGGTGCCTGCCTTCGCTTCCAGGCGCGGCACCGGGAACCAGCGGCCGGCCTGCTCGTTGAAAAAGTAGGTGTGGACGTCGTCCGCGGTCATGCCCTTCGGGATGAGAGTTGTGTCGTACGGCAGGTTCAGCGTGACGGACTTCCTGAAACGAAGACCGTGTGGACCCAGCCGGAAGCCTCCGGCCAGCGGCGTGACGTTGGTCATCCCGGCGTCCATCGCCGCAAGCTCCTCACGGCGGAGCTTGCGCATGGTCAGCTTGACTTTGCCGCTCAACGCACCGGGAGTGACGTCGAGATGCGCCTTACCGACGCCAAACGACCTCACGCTTTCGGGATCGGCATCCAGCTCGGCCGCGTCGTCAGGGTTGTTGTCGTCCGATTTCTCGCCGTTGATCGGCACGCTGCGGCGAAGCCGCGCGCCGTCCGGATAGACGACTTCGATTTGCGCTTCCCATGCTCCGTCCGCCGCGGGGCGGGGGACGAACACACAAAAAGAGCCATCCGCCTGACTGATGCCTTGCGGGATGTAGGTGTCATTGACGAACAGCTCGGCGGGACCGGTGGGCAGACCCGATGGATCGACGAAGCCGCGCAGCACCGTCCCGGCATCATCGTGCTCACCGTGCAGCGGATAGGTGAGCCGCAGCTCCGGGGCCGGTTCGGCCGTCCCATCGAGGTAGACCAGCCGGAGATTACCCACCGCGTACGCGACCGAGCCTCCCGGCGCTGCTACCGCCGCGGCATTCGATCGCTGGAGCGCGGTCACGCGCGATGGCGGTGCGTCGCCGGCGGGCACCGGAAAGAAGAGGATCTGATTGGACCCGGCGCGGAGCCATCGCGGATTGATCTCCTCGATCTGCTGTTGCGTCTCGGCGGAGGGAGCCGCGCCGAAACCGCCCAGCGCCGGAAGGCCGTTGATCGAGCGGACAACCGCCGTCCAGTGCGTTATGCCCGTGAGATCGTAGACCAGGAACGCGCGCGCGATTCTGTCCGGAGACGATTCCAGTTGGAGCTGGAACGCGCCCGCTCCGAGTGCATCGGCGGCGATCTCCCGGACCGAAGGCTGCGCCGCGACTGCCCGCGCATTGCCGGCCAGCAGTACGCCGCTGGGATCTTCCGCCGAGATCGCGCTATCGGCCCTGGCTGCCGTCGGGTGCATTGACCTGACGCCCCGAGGGGCCGAATCGGCGGCGGCGAGCAACGTCAGAAACGAGCAAAGCAGAAGGACGACGACGAATGGATGACGAGTAGTAATCCTTTTCACGCGATCCTCCTGTTGGCGGCGCCGCGCATTTGCGCTTCGGCATCGCCGGACAGGAGTTAGGTGTGACGGGCGCGGCCGGTTTTCCACGAGCCGTGCAGGTATTGCTCGCCGAGGATGTGAACCGTCGACTTCCTGAACGATCAACCCCAACACTTCCCTCGCCGACTTTCCAAAATTGGCAACTGACTTCCTGCCGGAGTGGGATGTATATTGACGTCTGTCAAATATGTGTGAGTGCCGTTCATGCGAAAGGAGAATCTCGTGAAGAAGGTATTCGTGCTTTCCATCCTGCTGCTGGCCGTCGCGCCGTACGTTCGATCCTCGTGCAGTACCCTCGACATCACGGACGAATTCATCACGCCGTTCCACGTCAACGTGGCGGGAAGCTTTCAGCTCAACCCCTGCTGCGGCACGGCGCCCTACACGTTCACGATTTACTCCGGATCGCTGCCGCCCGGCTTGAGCCTCAGCAGCAGCGGTTTGATCTCCGGCACGCCGACGACGGCGGGCGAGTATCTGGTCTGCTTCACCGTCACCGACGCGGCCGGCTGCCACGTCACGAAGTGCTTCTATATCGAGGTATTCAACCCGTAGGAGTCTGCGCGGCCGGCCGTGCCGGCTCACAGCTTCGCGGCGACGCTCTCGCCTTCCCGCACGGTGACGCTGGCCGACCGAAGCACGTTGCCGCTGACGAGAAGCTGGAGGGTGTACGTTCCGGCGGGGACGTTGGCGATGGGAGTCTTCCCGGGGGCCGGGTCGACGCGGAACAACTCCGCGGCCGGACCCGGCCCGAAACGTAGCGGCACACCGGCGGCGTCGACGATGCGCACGAAGGCGAAGGTGTCGCTGCTGGACGACACGACGATCGTGCCGCCGGGGGTGAGCGCGACCGTCTGCTCTCCCGGCGCGATGACCGTCAGCGAGACCGGCGCATACCCGGTTGCTCCGGCAGTCATTCGGTACGAGCCCGAGGCCAGAGCGATGCTGGTAGGCTCCGCGCTCGCGGCGACCGTTCCGTCGTAGCCTTCGCCGCTACCCGACTGAGCATGGACCCACGCCGTGAGCGGCCGCCCGTCGCGCGCGTCGACGACGCGCAGCCGAAGGCCGGACGACGGCGTCAGCCTGACGTCGATCGACGGTGCGCCGCTTTCGCCGACCGCGACCGGCACCGACGCCGCGGCATAGCTCGACTTCTGCACCCTGGCCTCATAGCTGCCGGCCGGAACCTGGTCGAACGAAAAACCGCCGGCGGGATCGGAGAGGGTCGAGCGGAGGTCGGGGACGGCTGAATCCTTTCGCCGCAGCTCAACCGAGGCGTTGGCGATGGCCGCGCCGCTCGAGGCATCGGTCACGCGCCCCGAAACGGCCGCGCCATCGATGTCGATGTCGAAGGTCGACGACCCGCTGACCTGGTATGTCGTCGAGTACGGGACGTTCGTCCGATCGAGGACCGTCACGCTATAGCTGCCCTCGTCGATGCCGCCAATCTCATAGCGCCCGTTCGCGTCTGCCGACGTCCGCGCGCTGCGCTGTGTCACGGACGGCGAGAGGAACGAGACCACCGCTCCCGGCTGCGGCAGGCCGCTCCGCGTGACGCGGCCGCTGACGACGATGTCCGCCGTGAAATCGAAGTCGACGGTGACGGTCTCTCCGCTCGCCACCTGCACCGACTTCGTCTGCGCCGTGCGCAGGTTCGTGGTGAAGGGGCCGCTTCGCGCACTCAGGCGCACGGTGCCGGCCGGAGCTCCGTCGATCCGATAGCGGCCGCTCTCGTCCGGCGAGGCCGAGGCGCTGCCGCCGTCACTCGACGACACCATCACCGCCGCTCCGCGAAGCTCCGCCGGCGTCAGTCCAAGAAGGCGGCCGGTGATCGTGCCACCCCCATTCATGGTCAGGCGCAGCGCGGCCGGCGCAGGGATGTCGACGTCGCGCAGCATTGCCGCTGTGTAGCCCGGCTTCGTGGCGGTGATCTCGTAGTGGCCAGGGGCGACGGCGGCGATGGCGAAAGCTCCGCTGTCATCGGTCTGCGCTGATCTGGCCGAGCCCGCATCGGCGGCCGATCTGGCCTGCACCAGCGCGTTCGCCACCGGCGTGCCGCCTTCGAGCAGCACGACGCCGGCGATCGAGACGCCGCCGGAAAGCTGCGCGTCGACCTGCCCGGATGTGCCGGAGAGCGTGACGTTCTTTCGCACCGTGAGCAGGCCGCCGCGGCTGAAGGCGAGCGTCGTCTCTCCCTGTTCGAGGTTCTCCAGCACGTACTCCCCGTCGGGATCGGTGAGCGTGTACGGGTCATTCATCGCCGCGCCGTGCGTTGCCAGCGCCGGATCGATGCGGACCAGCACACCGCCAAGGGGCGCACCATCCGGCCCGGTCACATGGCCGTGCACGCGCACGCCGCTCTCGAGCGCGACCTCGATGTCGTCGACATTCTTCCCGCTCTCCACGGTCACGTTCGGTACGCGTGACATCACGTAGCCGGGAGCGCTGACCGCCAGCGTGTGCGTCGCGGCCGGCACGTTGTCGATGGCGAAGGTGCCGTCGTCGCTGGTGAAGCTCCGCATGATCGGTGCGACCAGCATGATCGCGGCGCCCGGGCGCGAGATGGAGAGGCCGGCATCGAATGCCTTCACCGGCTGGCCTGTCGTTTTGTCAATCACGCGCCCGCTGACGCGCCCGCCGGCCGGCAAGTCGACGTTGACGCCGCTCGAGGGGGCAGTGACGGCGCGCGTGACCTGAATGAAGTCCTCCGGTTTTTTGAAGGCCAGCCGGATCTCGCCCGGCGCAAGATCGTCGATGCGAAACGTGCCGCCGGCGCCGGTCTGTACCGGCTCGCCCGCGGCGCCGCTGATGGTGTAGACGTTGACTCCCTCGACCGGCTGGCCGCCGCGGGTTACGCGCCCGCTCACCGCGACACCCGGTTCGAGCGCGATCTCGAGCGGCCGCGAATTCGCCGACACCTGCGCGCGCACGCTGCGCGGCGCGTAGCCGGCCGCGGAGACGGCGACGTCATACGTCCCTTCCAGCACTCTCATCGCGAACAGGCCGTCGTCCTTCGTGCGCACGAGATCGCCGGAGACGCTCACGCCCGCCCCGGGAATCGGCTTGGCCTCGCTGCCGGTGACGCGGCCACGCAGCACGACGCCTTGGGGCATCGTGATGGTGACGCCCGCCACGCGGGCGCCGGCGGCAATGCGCAGCGCGGCGGAGCGCGCCGGCGGCAGTCCCGCCTTCGTCGCATCGACCTGCACGTTGCCTTCGTCGGCAGTGCGCACGAGAAAACGGCCGTTCGGTGCCGTGACTCCGTTGGTCAGCACCATGCGCGACAGACCGGGCGTCCATAGCATGTCGCCTCCGCCCATTGGACGCGCCGTCACCGAGACGCCGGCGATTGCGCGAGATCGTTCGTCGACGACCGAGCCCGAGATCCGCGCCAGCGGCGATGCATACAGCACCTTTCGTACAGCTCGGCCCGCCTGCAGATTCAACGTAATCCTCGGCACGGCATAGCTGGGATGAATCGCCGTCAGCTCCGTCTCGCCGCCCGCCAGGCCATGGATCGCGAAGTTCCCCTTCTCGTCGGTAATGACCCAAACGCCGTGCTCTGTGTCGCCAAAGCGCGGCGCGGCGGCGGTCACTTCGGCGCCGGCGATGGGAGCGCCGCTTTTGAGATCGCGGAGGGAACCGGCCACCGTCACTGCCTTCGACACGCGGAGCACGAGGTTGCGCTCATTGCCGAGTTGCCGCGCCGCGACCGACACGCCCGCGCGCGCGACGATGTTCCGCGCGCCGGCCGGTACGTGCTCGATGGAGAACGTGCCGTCCGCGCCAGTCGTGGCCAGCGGGAGGTTGTCGACTCCGATGATGGCGTTGGCAACGGGTACTTCTTCCGTCACCACACGGCCGGTCAGAACCAGCCCCACGCTCATCGACACGTCCGCGGACTGCGACATCAACGGCCCGAGCTCGCGCGCGACGGGCGCGAGACCTGGATGCCGCACGAGCACACGCGAGGCGAGGCGCTTGGGATCGGGCAGAGCGTAATGACCACCAGCGTCCGTCATGGCAACGCTCTCCGCGCCGGCAAAGCGTACGATCACGGTCGCTTCCGCCAGCGGCTTGCCATTGGCGGTGACGGTCCCACGCGTCATCCGCTGTGCGGCGACCAGCACGACACCGACGTCATCATTCGCCGCCGCGCGCACGCCGGCGGCCGGCTGTCCGGCCACTTCGAAGCGCAGATCGACGACCGCCGCCTTCGGATCGAGTGCAAAGTTCCCCTCGCCGTCGGCAACGGCCGTGGCAAGCGCTTTCCGCGTGGGCTGGGCGGAGAGCCACCGCGCGCGCTGCTTCTCCGACGACTCGAGCGCGAACGCTGCCACCCGCGCTCCCACCGCCGGCCGGCCGTCTTCGCGGACGACCGTGCCGGTGATCGCGCCAAGCGCCGGCGATGAGAGGAGGAAAAGAAAAGCGAGGGGGAACCGTCCGCGCATGAGTATCTCAGGCAGCCATACCGGCGTCTATCCATCATGCCTCATTTGCCGTCGCGCATCCACTCCGTCCGTTTGGGGAGAGCGCGCATTCCCGGGCGGCGGTACCGAGGGGGGCGATTCCGCAGATGACGCAGATGTACGCAGATAAAAGCAGTCACCTAACGATTCTCCATCTGCGTACATCTGCGTCTATCTGCGGATGATCGGGTCTCGCAGTTGACGAACGTCGAGCCGAGGTGTTCGTATCGAAGGGGACGAATCTGACCGGCGGCCTAGGCCTGGCTATTGGTCGCTGACATGACCATCCATGGCGTGCCGAATCGATCGACGAGCATGCCGAAACCGTCGGAGTAGAACGTCTTCTCGAACGCCATCGTCACCTCTCCGTTGTCGGCGAGTTTGTCGAAGAGTCCCTTCAAGGTCTCCGTCGTGTTCATATCGATCGCCTGAGCAAGTTTTCTGCCGGGAAGCTGGACACTGAATTCCGGGAACCGGCCTAACGTCCGGCCGCGTGTCTCCGTCCGGCGACCTTCATCGCGAACACTGCATCCCGTGTAGCAGCGTACACGGTGCCATCCATCCCGACGGTCAAGCTCTGAATGCGATCGATCTCGAACGTGTCATTCGAGATCGGCGACTGGTGGATCTGGTCGCCGTCGACGCGCTTCCAACTCCTGCCTCCATCGAGCGACCTGGAGACGAATCCGCTGTCGGCCCCCGCGTAAAGAATGGCGTTCCGGGCGGGATCAGCGGCAAGACTGTCGATGGATGACGACGCGATTGGCAACAGGCCGCGTGTTTCCCACGTCACGCCGCCGTCTGTGCTCGCGCGAATGGTGTATTCACGGTCCGCGCCGGGCGGTATCGAGTAGTCATCGAGCGCGAAGTAGAGGGTTGACCGTTGTGACGAGTCGGCAGCGACGACCCATCGAGCCGGTTCATCGCTGATCGATTCCCACGTCTTCCCCCTATCGCCGCTTCGATAGACCGGTTGCGTCCAGTAGTAATACGGCGTGCCGCCGTGCGGCCATGAGGTGACGTAGACATTGGAGTCGAGGTCGCTCGCTCCCCAGCCGTGAAAGTTCGGATGACCGGCAGTGTAGCCGTTCACTTCCCACGTTTTCCCGTGGTCGTTGCTCACGGCGATCCACTGATTGCCGTATCCGACACCCGAATACATCCGGTCGCGGATACGACGATCGAAGAGTAAGAAACTGATCCCTGCACCTGGCATGGGCGACCAGGTGAGGCCGAGGTCAACGCTGCAATAGCCAGCCGCGGGATTGGCCGGCGCGCGAAAGCCGTCGTTCAGCGCACAGACCTCGGCGTCGCGAAATGGATTGAACGCGAAGGCCCGTAAACTGAGATCGGTCATCTGCTGCCAGTGCGATCCGGCGTCGCTCGTCCGGTAAACGCCCGACGTTGTTGCCGCAAAGGCAACTGCTGGAAGCGTCGGATGCGCGACAACCTCGAACACGGACTCAAACGGAAGATCGCCGCGTGTCCACGTCGCACTGTTCGCCGTGCCGGCGACGAACAAGGTCGCAACAAAGACAACTTCGAGGCAACGACGCAATGTGGAGACTCCTCGTTGGAATAATACGATGCGCGCCGTCGAACCGTCCTGTAACGGCCCTCGAAGCGGGCCGGTGTCCGGCCCGGCGAGCGCCGGGCGTTGCTGAGATCTCGATCTCAGGGTGCGAGTCTAACCGGTCGGCGTCGGTGAAAGGGAGTCGCCTATGAGCCCGTTGCTGTCAGAAATGCTGTCCAACGCCTCGAAACGACAACACCGACCCTCTCGGATCGGCGCAAGTCATTGATGATATTGGTGGAGCCGAACGGGATCGAACCGTCGACCTCCTGAATGCCATTGCCCCCCGCGACGCTTGGACATGTCGGGATACCTCCTGCCGTCTGCGGGTTACGTCCGTACTGAGTTGTCCGGACTTGTGATTCGAAAGAACACTCGGCTGCGACTAGCCACTTACTAGCCGCGCTTGTAATGCGTGAATTTTATCACGTCGGTGGGGCTGCATTCTTGTTTCGTTCCGTTCCGAATCGCAAGGCCCGAAACTCCTACCGTGGTCGACAGTCGAAGACAGACAACCACGAAAGGAGATTCACATGCAGCAGTTCGATGAAGCAGAAAACCGATCCGCCTCCCGGCGCCTGCGGTGCATACGGCAGATCACCGAGGCCGATGAGGAGACGCTTCAGATCGTGAGTTCCGTGCTCGATCGTGTGCTTCCCGCCACGAAACCTGAACGAAAAAAACGCGAGCGGGCGGTACGACCGGAGGGCGAGAAGGGCGGCGCCGTATGAAACTTCGAAGCGCAGTCATGCTCTTAGCGCTCTCGCTTGCGCTCAACGGATGCGGAAACGCGCGCGCCACGATCAGCGAATGGTTCGGCGCGAGCGGCAAAGTCCAACCGGCACCGGTCACGATCGATATCCTATGCGACCCGAGTTCCGGTTCGACCTGCACCGAGCGCTCCCTCCGCGAAGTAGTTGCAGTCGAGCTGCGCGCGGCTGCCAGCCGACCCGGAAGCCTCGTGCGGCTCTGGGTGCAGGGTCGGAACATCGAAACGACGCGGATCATCGTCGAAGCGCGAAGCGAAAAACCGCGCGGGAAGGGCAGGCGCGCCCGCGCCGATTACGAAGCCCGCTGGCAGGCAAACGAGCTCGCCTCGATGTCCGGGCTTGCTGATGCCGTCGTACGGAAACGCGTCCATCGCTCTCCGATCGCGGAGGCGATCGGCGTCATTACGCTCGCGCCACCCGCGACGGCAAGCACGCGCGAGGTCGTCGTTATCTCCGATGGTATGGAGGTGTCGGACTACGGCGAGTTCGAATGCGGGCCGCTGCCGAAACCGGAACGGTTCGCACGGGTGCTCGCGCGCAGCCGCGTTCTGCCGCCTGGTTCGCTCGCCGGTATCCGGGTGCAGTTCTGCCACTTCGACCTCGGCGCGATCGATCGTGGCCGCTGCGCCGTCTCGCTCGCCCGCGCGTCCGAGATCCGCGCCCTGTGGCACGCCGCCCTTGCCGCAGCCGGCGCCTCTTCCGTTGAGATCCGCCAAGGCGGCCTCGATCCAATCACCACTTCCCGAAAGGACTCTCCCGATGCTTAGACCGTTCAACCCAACAGACCTTGAACGCCGGGCGCGCGAAGACGCGCGCCTCGGCATTTACGAACCTGAGGCCTACATCACGGCGACCCTCGGGCCGGAGCCCTCCTTCGATCCGGTCGGCAATCTAAGGCATGCCCACGTAGGCTCGCGACTCCAGAACCCCGCGATCGAAGAAGTCGAGGCTGACCTGCACCGCGAAGAAGACGCAGCGGCGCGGCATCCCTCTACGCACCTTCTTTTCGCGTTTCTCGCGGTACTGCTCTTCATGGAATGCGCCGGCGCGATCTACGTCATGCGCACGCTTGGCGTCGAGCTGCCGGAACGGATCGTCTTCGGAAGTGCGCTTGCCGTCTGCATCTTCTTCATGACCTGGCTCTGCTCGCGCGCGAAGAACCGTGCCGTCTCGATCGGCGCCTTGTCCGCGCTCGGGCTCCTCGTCGCGGCGCTCACCGTCATCCGCGTCGACGAGAACGCCGGCGAAACCGGCTCGCGCGCGGTCGACTGGGCGACGGCATTCATCATGATGGCCGTCACCATCGGTCCGGCAGTGATGGCCGAGCATGTACTGCGGCTCCTCGCGCCCATCCTGCCTGTTGTGCGGCGTAGATACCGCCTCGGTCGCCGTCTCGGACAGGCGCACTTCAGTCAACGCACTGCAACATGGTTTGTGAACCGCCTTGCTTCGCGCCGCGACAAATGGCAGCGCACTGCCGCACGCATGCGCGCCGCGTACGACATCGCCCACCGCGCGTCGCGCGCGGAGCTCGGCGAAACACCATCCTCCTCGTCAATAACCGCGCTTGTACCGGCCTCAGGCCATGACCAAAACCCCTAACCATTTCCCTGAAAGGATCTCTCATGCACCCATCGACTGCACTTATACCCTCTTCCGCTCAGCCGCATGCTCCCGCCCGTGTCGACGTCCTGACCGCTGGCGCGAACCGCGGCGCGCGGCTCATGCAACCAGCGATCAGCGCCTTCAACAGAGCGTCGACTCGATTCGCGCTCACACCCGTCTACGTCGATCCCGTCCCCGAACGCGCAGCTACGCTCGCGCGGGAGGGTGTGCGGCGCGGCATCGGCAGCCGCTCGATTGAGGCGCGGATCGAGGAGGTGTTGCCGTCGCGCTCGGGCGAGCACTTCCCGCTCATCGTAAGCGTCGATAACCCGCAGGCGGTCGCCTCCGCGCTCGAAGCGGCGAGTAGCGGCCAGCGGCCAGTGCTTGTCTACTTTCTCGTGCGGATGCCGAACGAGGAGCTGCTCGGCATCCGCGCCGTGCTCCAGGAAGGCGACGTCGAGAACCAAAGGATCGGCGCGCGTTTCTTCCGCAAGCTCGGCGAGGTGACGGCGCGCTCCGGCGCCTCGGCCGTGGTGGGCAATCAGGGCCGGCCAGAGCACCTCGCGCTCGAACCGGCATACCGCGCCTGGTTCGCCGAGCACATGAACGCGAACATGACGAAGCTTGTCGCTCACACGCAGCCGGAATCGGACCCGTTCGAGGTGACGACGGACGGCCGGAAGACGATGTCGCTCATGCTGAAGGACAGTACGAGCGGCTGGACGGACCCCTCCGACCTCGCGCGCGCGATCGTCGAAAATCCGTCCATGCCGATCGCACGCGGCCGCGACTTCGCGGTGGGCGAGATCGGCCCCGATGGCGTGCGGCTCCACGTTCTTCGCCTGCGCGCGACGGACGGCAAACCGGCCATCAATGCCTCGGCGATCGTGACTCCGGACGCGTATCGTGCCGCGGACGCAGAGCGGCGGGAAGCGATCCGCCGCCAGCTCGCCGATGCCGTCGCGCGCGCCGAGCGTCAGACGTTGTCGCGTACGCGGCCGGTCTTCACGACCGACTAGGACGAAGAGCCGCCGGCAGTTTTTGGACGCCGCCTCCGGGCGGCGTTTTTCGTTTCGAGCTGTTCTGAAAGTGTCTGCATCCGCTGCGCTAGGTTCTCTGCTCCATGAACGCGTTGAACGCACTTCTTCAATTTCTCCTCTTCCTTGCGGTCGTCTTTTTCTTCGGCGGCTTCATTGCGCCACATCAGCTGCGGCTTCGTTTGTGGCGGTGGTCGGTGGGGCTCGTCGCTTTGGTTTTTCTGATCGCGCTCGTCGTGATAGAGGTCCGGGCGCATCCAATCGTCGCTTCGATGATCATGGTCGGCGCCTCGCTCGTCTCGTTCTTCGTTCTCGAACTGCGCCGCCGACACGCCGACCGTGCTCACCGCCCGACGCCCACCCCCTTCCTCAGTCTGCGCGCAACCGGTAAAACAGCGGTCGATATCGACGACGATCATCCATTCGCCAGCCGTGAAGACGGGGAGGGTGAGTGAATCTCCTCGATCTCCTCTTCGCGGGCAGCCGCCAGGCGTCCTACCAGCGCGCCATGGCGAACACACGCTCGCGGGGTATCACGGAAACCGACGCAGATGCGCACCGTCGGATTGCCCGAGAACTTGAACCGGAGCGTGGCGGGTTTCCTTTCGGCACGATCGGACGTGACGCCAGCCCTGTCCGGTTGCCGGACGAAACCGCGCTGGCGAGCTCGCTCGTGATCGGGGCGAGCGGCTCGGGCAAGACGCGGTTCATATTGAACCTCATGCAGCGGGCGATCGAGCGCTCGCTGCTTTCGAGTGCCGATCCGCTCCCAGTCGAGCTCGAACTCGTCGACCCGAAACAAGAGACCTTCGACCTCCTTTCGCAATACATCGTCGCGCTGTGGCTCGCGGCTGATGGCGCAACGCGCGAGCGCATCGCTTCCGCCGTGCGCGTCATCGATTGGTCGAGAGATGCCGTGACGCCCGTCGCGCCGTTTGACAACTCGGCGGGCGAGGTATCGAACACGTACCTCGCGTATCTCCGAACCGATGTGGCGATCCAGGCGGGCGCGCACTCCTATTCCGGCGCGCTGCGGCAGGCCTTCTTCATGTTCGCGTGCGTGTTGGTGGAGCGGCGGTTTCCGCCGAACTACCGATTCGCCATGCGGTTTCTCGATGACGAGACCTACCGCCGTCGCATCCTCGAAGGCGTTGCGGACGCCGACGTGCGAGCGTTCTTCGAAGAAGCGAAGCACAGCCTGCCGAAGCAGACCCGCGATGCGCTCCTGCGCCGCATCCAGTCCGACATGTCCTTCCCTGAAGTGCGGCTCTCGGTCGGCATTCCGCCGCCGGACCTCGACCGCCTGCTCCCGCGCCGGGCAACGCCGATCGTTCTCGGCAACTACGGCTCTTCGATGACGCTGCCGCTCGCGAAGGGAAAGGAACGCGCGAGCTACCGGCTGATCGACGTCCTCTTGTCGGCGCCTCGGCGCGACCCGCGGCGGCGCGGACTCCTTGTGATCGACGAGTCACCGATGCTCCTCTCGGAAGAGAACGAGCTAACCGCCGCTCTCATGGAAGGCGCACGCACCCTACGGTCTGCCGGCATGGGCGTGCTTTTCGCGGCGCAGGACTTCGCGAACGCGCTGCCTTCGCAGATCGTCCGGACGCTGATGCTGAACACCCGCTGGTGGGCTGTCTTTCAGTCGCGCGAAGAGGCCGAGTGGATCTATCCGCACATCGCGAGGTCGCCAAGCGATACGTCCGACGCCGATCGCCACCGCGAATTCGTGCGCACCGTCCAGAACCTGCGCCGCCAGCACTTCTATCTGTACGTGAAGGGCCACAGCGCTCTGCCGCTCCGCGCCCCCGATGTCGGCGATCCCGCGGTACGGTCTGCCGCAGAACTGCGGGCGGTCTTCCGGCGCGAGATCGCGTCGCGTTCCACGATCGCGGCGCGAACGGCGGTGGACCTCATCGCGAAGTGGGAAGCGGAAGTCGTGGATGGTGTCTCCGTTCCGCCCGCTCCGCTCCCTTCCAAAGCCCGGTCTCCGCGTGGCATTGACCAACTCATGAAGGATCTTGGACTCGGAAAATGACTGGACTCCACACCACATCGAAGAAACGATTCCCGACAAGGCTTGCCGCTCTTACTCTTCTCCATCTTCTGGCGGCGCCGGTGTACGTCGTTCGCTTTCTCGTGCGCACGCTCCGGACGCTCGCGCGATTCAGAACCGTTCGGCGCGGCTTGATCGAATGCCCGCACTGCCACGGCGAAAACGCGCTCGATCTGCTCGCAACCTGCCGGCGCTGCGGCGTGACTGAGTTCGGCTCGCGTCTCCACTGCTCGAATTGCGGGCAGACGAACAGCGGCTTCGCCTGCGATGCCTGCGGCGCGCTTATCCGGGTTCTCTGATGCACGACCCTCGGCGGACGCAGCGGCTATCAGCGCGGGATCTCGCGGCGCTCACCTTCGTCGGCGAAGGCTTCGAAGTGGCGCAGTACCAGCTTCACGCCGCGATCTTCCCGGCCGTGTCGGCCGTGATGGTGTCGCGCTTCGTGAAACGCGCAATCGCGAGCAATTGGGTTGCGGTGGAACGGTGGAATCGGGTGGGAATCAATCGGCTGCGGCTGACTGCAAACGGGCGTCGGACGTTGATCGATTGCGGCGCTGATCCTGCTTCGCTCTTCGCGCCGCGGCGACCAGTCGCCACAAAGGATGTGGCGCACACGCTCTGGATCAACGACCTTCGGGTTGTGTTCCTCAACAGCGAAGTACCGTTTGACAGAATAGTTCCCGCCTGGCAGTTGCAACGGCGCTTTTCTCCGCCGCCTGCAGCCATCCCGGACGTCTTGGCGATTCGGCAAAACGATGCTGCCGATTCGGGGCTCGTGTGTGCATGCGAAGTTGATCTTGGCGGCGAACGCCTCGCGAGAGTCTTTCTGCCCAAACTCATCAAGTTGAACGAGGTGGTCAGAGATTGGAGCGGCGATGCTGCTTCATCTGTCCTTGTCTTTACGAGAGGCGCGCAGCGGGCCGCATCGATCAGAGAGTTTCTCGCGTCCATGTCGCGTCACCGCCTGGAAGCGATGGTTCACGAACTGCCAAGCGGCGGCGGCATTGAAGGCCTCGCCGCGTTACGGGAGGCCGTTACTCGGTTTACTCGGTCCGTTAAGCCGATTTAACGGTTTGTGACGCGGATGTCATTCATCACGAGACAGTTACGAACAGTAACGAGGGGCGGCTTGTCAACCGACTAAGCGTTCGAAGCTGCCGGATCTCCGCTGGCGAAATCTGCCCTCCCGACCATCACCAACAGTCTGTTTCGTTTGGTTCGGAAAACCGTGTGCTCCTCCGCCGTAGCCTCGCCAAGTGCAGTTCACGACAGCGAAAAAAGGAGCAGTCCTCATGAAAAACGTAAGCAGAACGATTACCTCTATCACGGCCGAAAGCGCGCTCAAACTGGTCGAGGCTGCGCTGGCAGCGGGCCGCGACCTCGGTCTCGCAGTGTCGGCCGCGGTATGCGGTCCGGAGTTGAACCTCATCGCATTTGCGAGAGCGGACGGCGCCACTCCGCACAGCGCGGAAACCTCGAGGCGGAAAGCGCAGACGGCGGCGTCGACCGGCAAGTCGACGGGTTGGATGCGCGCCGAGCTCGCGATTTCTCTGCCGCTCGGTACGGGCAACCTTCTCACGAACATTCCGGGCGGCCTGCCCGTGCGCGTCGCGGGCACGCTCATCGGCGGTCTCGGCGTCGCTGGCGGCAGCGTCGAGCAGGACGTGGTCGTGGCGACGGAAGCCCTGCGCATGCTGAACGGAGAAGACCAACCCTAAACCAACGCATCTGAGACCGCGTGCTCGGCCATTCCGAGCACGCGCCGGAGGCAATCGTGACCATGACCAAGATCGCATCACCATCTTTCACGGGGACCGACATCGTCGGCGGGGTCCTTCGTGGTTTCAATGTGTTTTGTTCTCTTACTCCGGCATCATTCGCCGCGAAGATTCAACACTTCGACTCGAAGCAGCGGAAGAAGACTGCCGGCATCTTCGTCGATGTTCTGCGTGCCACGACCACCCTGAACGTCATCGGCGCCCTCGGCGTGGAAGGCGTTCATCTCGCGGTGAAACCGCGACTCGGCGGGTACGACTTCACGCCGCCCGTGTTCCCGGAAGCGAAGTGGCTTTTCGACGGCGAGGAGCACGGCCGGCCGATCGCGGGCGGGTTAATCGGCAACTCGCCCGCTGCCGCGGCGAACGAGCAGTTCAGCGGCGCGTTCCTCAAGTTCTTCAGCACGAACGGCGCACGGGCGCTCGAGACGCTCGTGAACGCAGAGCTCGGCGGCGTCTACCTCTTGTCGATGGCGAACATCGCGACGACGATGGCGAAGGTCGCCGCCGCCGGCTTTGAAAACATCTGGCTGCTCGGCGGCGGCTTCTACGGCTCGATGACGCTTGAGGATACGGTCTGCTGCGGACGGGCGATCGCGTGGCTCATCGAGCATACGGAGAAGCGCGAACCCGATCTCGATGATGAATCGCGAATCGCCCTTCACGCCGCGGCGACGTACGAAGAAGACGATGACCGGCTGGTGCGCGATCTCGGCCATTCGCAAGTCGCCAAGCTGCTGCAGACGATCGGGCACGGCGCGGATGTGTCTATCTCCGTGGACGGCAGGGGTCTCTCGAACCGTCTTTGGCAGCGGATGCGCGACACGATCATGGGTCTCACGACGGTCGGTGCGACCCATCTCCTCGTGCCGGAATACCTCGCGGCGGTGCGGTCATGACGGCCGCCGTCGCGACCATGGAGCCGGTCCTGCCGATAGTGGCACGGCCGACTTCACCGTTTCCCGAAATCATTGATCTCTCAATCGGCGACCCGGCTGACCCGACGCCGCAGCAATTCAAAGACGGACTGGTGGCGCTCCTCGCTGATCCTCGCGTCGACCATTATCCTGATGCGATCGGTGAGCCGGTGCTTCTCGAAGCTGTCGCCGCGTACTACCGCCGCAGATTCGGCATCGATCTCGATCCGGGCAACGACATCTGCGTTACTTCCGGCGCCCTGCCAGGACTGAGTCTTGCGCTGAGGGCCGCGGGAACGACGCGGCCAGTCTGCGGTTACGCGGAGCCGGCCTACTTCGGCATCCCGTACGCGATTCGCGCCGCCGGACTCCTGCCAGAGCCGATTCGGTTGGAGGATCTCCTCGGTGGTGACGCCAGCCTCGACGAAGTGTTTGCTCGATTCGAAAGCGGTAGTTTCGTGCTCAATAGCCCGCACAATCCGACGGGAGTGGTCCTCGCGCCTCGGAAACTCTCGCGGATCGCCGCTGCGGCCCGCGCTCATGGCGTTGCCGTCGCGGCGGATGCGGTCTATGCGGAGTTGTTCGGCACCGAGCGGCCGGAGAGTTTCCTGGGGTTCAATCCGGACGCGGTCGAGATCTCGAGTTTCAGTAAGACATTCCGCATGTGTGGCTGGCGATGCGGATTTGTCGTAGGGCGGGGCGCGTGGATAGGGCGCCTCCGGGACCTTCGGCAGAACGCCGACAACGGCGTCCCGCTCGCGATACAACTCGCCGCTGCTGGTCTCCTCGACAAGATGACCGAGGTCGGCGAGTTTCGCGCCGAGATCAACGAGCGTCGCGCCTTTCTCGCCGACCGTCTGCAAGCGTTGGGTTTCGCGGTGGAGACGGTGGCGCTCGGAGCGGTCGGGACGAACTTCCTATGGGTCGGCATTCCGCGTTCGTTCTCCTCATCAGCGGAGGCGAGCCGCTCGCTCCTGTCCGCCGGAGTAAACGTTCTTCCCGGATCAATCTTCGGCTTGGCAGGAGAAGGGTTCCTGCGCTTCTCATTGAACTTTCCGACTCCAGTTCTCGACGAGGTGGTTCGGCGTATCGATGGAGCGCTGGTCGAGAGGGTCGAGAACGAATGCTGCGCGATTGCTAGGCGAGAGGGAGGTTACGAAGATGGAACTCACTGACGACCAAGTTCAAGCATTCGACAAAGAAGGCTACCTCGTTTTCCCTGAACTCTTCTCACGGCAGGAGATTGATCTCGTCACAGCCGAAGTCCCGGCACTTCTCGCCGGAACCGATCCCGGCCTGTATCGGGAATCGGACGACGCCGCAGTGCGCCTTCTCTTCGATTGCCACCGGCACAACGAGGTGTTCCAGCGGCTTTCGAGACATCCCCGTCTCATCGGGCCAGCGCGTCAGCTCCTGCGCGAGGGCGTCTACATTCACCAGTCGCGTTTGAACCCGAAGATGGACTTTTCCGGCGCGTCATGGCCCTGGCATCAGGACTACGGCGTCTGGGCGCGGGACGACCGCATGCCGGCTCCCCGAGCGCTGATGGTCGCCGTCTTCCTCGATGAGTCGAACGCCGCCAACTCGCCTCTGCTGATCGTCCCCGGCTCGCAGTCGTTCGGCATGGTGGAATCGGTTTCGCGCGCGGAGGGCTCTCCCGAGAAGTACTCGGTGATGGCGATCGACCGGTCTACGCTCGTCGAGTTAGTCGCGTCGGGCGGCATTGTTCCGCTCGTCGGTTCTCCGGGAACCGTCGCCTTCCTCCATTGCAATATCGTGCACGGGTCCGGAAATAACATCACACCTTGGCGGCGAGCAATCTTCTACCTCAACTACAACGCCGTCTCAAACGCCTGCATCAACAGTTCACGACCAGCCTATCTCTCGAACCGGGATTTCTCGCTTGTCGAGCCCCTGTCCGACGGTTGCCTGGCGGGATTTGACGAAGTTGAGTTTTTCAGCCGCTCTGCACCACAACGCTGAGAGATAAGATCAGTCTGGGTAGCGGCCCTCGCGCGAAAGGATCGCACTGCAGACGCGCGTCGGCGGTGGGTCACGATAGCCCAGTGGCAAGGTTAGCTACAGGTTCATACTTGTAGAGATACTTGATCTGGCGCTTCGGAATCATCAGTTCGGGCAAACCATCGCGGAGAAGCTTCAGTCCGTTGCGGTCGTACCACTTGATCGTTCCGAATAGTTTTTCGCCGTCCACCAGGACGATCACCATGGGTGTCATTTTCTCGCGTTGTTTAGCGTAGTAGAACGTCTCGGCATGCGTATCGTCTGGCGGAATGGGCCTCCGACCTTCGCTGGCTGCGCGTTGCGCACGCAAGCGATTGCCTGAGCGACGAGTGAAGTTATCGGCGCGGCGCATGGCGGTCTGCTATTCAAAAAGCGAGCCGAACACGACGCCGTCACGCTAATTCTCCGTGCCAGGGTGACGTCCGAGATGCTTCTCAGCCTGCCGCGCTCGAACCGCGTCGATCTGGACGAGGTCATGGCCCATCTCTTCGCCACGACCGATCTGGAGCGGACCTATCGCGTGAACATGAACATGATCGGCCTTGCCGGCCCGGCCGCGACTCTTCGCGCTCAAGGAGCTCCTGCTGGAGTGGCTCACCTTCCGGATCGAAACAGTGCGTCGCCGGTTGCAGCACCGGTACAACCATGTGAACTCGCGCATCCACTCTACTTCGGGAAGCGCGCTCACCGAGGCCTAAAACTGCCGCGCGGGTACCAGAATGTGTCTGTAATACCAACACCGACGACGGCTCGGGACTTGTGATGTAGCCCTTGTCACGTTTGCTCCTCTTTCTCTGCGTCCGCTTGCGCTCTCTCGTGCGCTTTTATGGACATGAATAGCTCCGCGACTGCCGCATCAGGTTTGTCATAGGGAATCGTTTCATAGTAAGGAATCTGACTTCCGTTGGCTGTGAGCCGCCCAGTGGCGATCCATTGGCCAATTGGGGTACGCCGCAAGCTCCAAAAATGGTCACCGCAGCCGGTGATAAGGACATAAAGCGTAGGCACATACATTACCCCTTTCTCCGTTTTGCGTTGGGGAAAGCCAGCGTCCTTTAATAGTTTCGCAAGTTCTTTAGTCATATCCTCGTCAGTGCCCTTGTTATTATATCATGCAACGTTACGAGGCGGCACTTAGTCCGTAAGGCTATGCTGGAATTATTCAATGAACTGGCGTTCTTGGCAATACATGCCTTCTAATTTTACCTTTACACAAACCCGTGGCTTAGAGACAGGTAATGCGCTTGTATTGCACGGGTAACGCAGCTCTAGGTGAGAAGATATCTATCTTTCGTGTTCGGCTCGGTCTGTCGGGCGAAGCCAAAAGAAGTGATTGCGACTTTAGATCCCGCGTCCCGGTAGCCCAAGCATTGGAGTAACTCCGGCCCCTTTATGTGCTTCGTGAGTTGGGCGATCGTCGTGTCGGGATTGTCGAGCAGCGCCACGCATGCCGCCACTACTTCGCGCCAGGCCAGGTCGCCATGCGGATGAAACTTGCCGATGACGTCGCCCACCGTCCGCGCCGACTTTTTCTGACAATGGCGACGGCAACCCGCTCGCGAGCATCCTTCTTTGGTAATCCCCTGGCACGTCCATCGCTGAGTGTCCGGGAGCTTAGTGAGTAGGCAAAACACGAAAACCGTCCGTCCTTCTGATAAGCTAATGCATCCCGACGTTCGTACGAGAGGAGCGGTGCTGATGCCACACATTGCCGGAAGTCCGGCCTTTCATTGCCGTCGTTTCCAACTCTTTTTGCCCTTCTCGGTCTTCGGACGCCTATGGGATGCCCGCCGCCAAGTCGTCGCGGCTGTCGCCGCGCGTGGGCTCAACTCCGCTGCGGCAGGTAGTGGTCCTCCGGAGGAGCGAGTTTCTCGCCGCCACGGCCAACAATAAGGAACCCAAATGACGAACACTCTCGCGGTTTACCTCATCATGATCGGCTTACCAGCTTGGAGCGACATCATCACGATCCTTGGCTTTGGAGCCATCGGCCTTGGCTTTCTGCTTTCACTCTTTGCGTACAACCTCTTGCGCGCAGAGCAACAAAAGGATCCCCCACGACCGCCGGTTCTTCGCGCGATCATGATGTTCATGGCTTTCTGCGTCATCATCATGGTGCTCGGTCTCTATACATCGTTGTCTCATCCACCCGGTCCGGGAGCGAATCTTAAACAATGCATGCAAGAGGCCGCGCGCAGAGACAAAGACTACCTTCTAGAGTCGGTGACGATGTTTATTCGTTTAGATACTACGACAAACGCCGACGGTACAAAGAACCTAATTGAAGATGCCCGCATTGCCTACACTATTCACGCCCTTAAGGACATCTCGTTTAATGCAGCAACCTTCAAAGAAGAATACACCTCACGGTTGGTAGTGCCCGGCCGCTGGTATGGAACAGACACTGAACAACAGAAGACGTCTAACGCGTACGACGTGAAGTTCAACCTAAAGCAAGGCGACGTGATTACTGTCGTTACCGGCGCACATTATGATGGAGTCCGTTTGCCGTTGGCAGGCTCACGCAAGTCATTCAACGACCTTGTCACGCTTGGACCAAACGATGAGACGTGGACCTATCCAAACGGAGAGCCGACGGCCGGAGACGTTATCTGCACGTTTACCGAGATCATTGAATCACCGACGCTGCACCTGCGACCCGCGGATTCCGAGTCAGCAATCAGATTGACACCTCAAGGCGGCGGCAAAACGGCAAGTCCGAAATCTCTCACTACGACAGCCGCGCACACGACGACTGTGACAGAACCCGGACCGAGAGATTCAATCTCCGCGAGATGGAATAACGTGATGCCAGGCGAAGAGGTGGGCATTCATTTCGCGTGGTCCACGCCATGAGCGTTTAACTTGAACACTCGTACTGCGTTATTGAAAAAGACGTCATTCCAATATTTTCGCGGAATCGCTCGCTTGAACGCCTCGACGGCTGATGGAATGTTCGTGACCGGCCAGTCGGAACCGAACATTAGTTTCTTGGGATCTTCTACATATCCAAAGATCCAGGATAACGGCCGCACCATATACATCTCGACGGTGGACCGGGGTAGTTTTCGCAGATCACCAGCTAAGAAAGCGGAGCCGTCCAGGTAGACGTTGGGATTTTTGTAGGCTACTTCAGCGGCCGATTCAATCCATGGATTTCCGGAATGTGCGATAACAAAGCGGACTTTCGGATGAGCGACCGCCACTTCATCAATTGTAAGCGGGTCAGCATACTTCAGAAGCGCAGAGGCGCGGTCCGTATCGCCTGTATGAAAGATGACGGGCACGTCGTATTCTTCGGCAAGCCGATAGGCAGGTTCGTAGCGCGGGTCAGACGCATAGTAGGGTTCATATCCGAGATAGACCTTGATACAGCCATAGGTATGCGTCTTCAGCCCATTTTCGATGTTCGCCGGTTGCAGCGGTCCGACGATCCCTGCACAAAAAAGCACGTTCTTGCCGCCGACGTCGGGTACTTGGCCATTCTGGGTGTGCAGGATACCGACGGCGCCAACGAGGCCGGCCTCATTCCACTCCCGAAGATATTCGGCTCGTTTTTTGGAGTCGCCGTGAAACTCCGGGTGCGTGTGCGCATCAATGATCGGAATCTTGACGTGGCGGCGAGGTGGAGCGGCCGATACGTGCGGGCCAAATAGCAAAGCAAGAACAGCCGCAAGCAATAGGTGGCGATCGTAGTTCATTTGCAAAGCATAGCTGAACGGCGCGTTGGTGCGCATAGTTCCTCGATCGCCAGCCGGCTGGTGGGGCCAGAAGGACCGACACCATGGACATTTGAGATCACCTCTTGTCGTTGGGTCTCTTCGCGTCGCTACGGCGGACGGGAGCGTGTCGTTTGCTGCGATTCTCTTCCCGATACACTGATCCCAACGCGGCGTCGGGCAGCACAGTCTCGAGCGCGCGCCTCATCCTTCCCGGTCCGGTGGCAACGTGTACGTGCTTACCCTTCGCCGCGGCGTACTTGATCGCACAGGCGAAGAGGAACAGCTCGCGAGTGGAGCTGCCGAACGACGCCTCGTGAAGGACGATGGACTCCGCGTCGTCGGCGTCGCAGGCTTGCTGCCAAGCCGGCAAGTGCCGGGCAATTAGTGACTGGAGTTCTGCTTCGGAAATGGGTTCCGCGGAATCCGCGGCGAAAACGTCGGGCATGGGCAAAGGATATTGAAGAAATCCTTACCTTGGAATTCTAGAACCGCGGGAAGCGTCCGTCAAAGGATGATTACCGCTACCGGTCGTGCGACGCCGGTTACCGTCGCTACCGACCCTGAGCACAACCTACCGCGATTGCAGCATGTGTTTGTTTGCGTGCGAACGGATGGAAACAACGGAGTTCCTCAAAAACGTAAACTGCCAGCGCACCTCACATCAGGTCTGGCGCGTGCATCGAACCTCGCGTCGAGGCGTCGCAGTTCGAGCTCCGCATGAAGAGCCATCCCGCCTTTCGGCGTGCATACCTCATTCCCGGTTGGGAGTAGCGCGGCGCGTTCGCGCTCCATCAGACGTCCGAGCGCTTAGCAGCGAGCGCGTGAAGGGATAGAATTGGTCCGAGGGAACGACAAATGTCCTTCTGGACGACACAAAGAATTCGGCAAGCTCTTACGAGCGAGAACCCGCCCATCGCTCAGCCAATCCTCGACCGGGTGCGCAATGCGTGCTACGAGTTGTCGCTCGGACCGGAGACACTCGTCACATCGAGCGGAGGCACCAAGCGAACCCACCAAGCGGGCGAACAAGTTCTGATTCCGCCGGGACAGGCTGCACTCTTGATCACCGACGAAGAACTAAGGATTCCCAGGGACGTCTTAGCGTTCATCTCTATTCGGGCTTCACGGAAGATAAGTGGTTTGGTCAACATTTCTGGCTTTCACGTTGATCCCGGATTCCGCGGTCGCCTAAAATTCTCCGTTTACAACGCCGGTTCGGAATCGATCGTCTTGGAGGTGGGCGAGCGAATGTTCCCTATCTGGTTCTATCAACTGGAAGAAGACAATGAGGATGAGTACCGCGGTCAACACCAAGGGCAGATGCACATCACATCGAACGACGCAATGCGTCTTCAGGGAGAAATGGCTTCGCCGGCAGCGCTGAAGAAGGAAATTGATGAACTCCGCTCGACGGTCGCAAACTGGAAGGCGGCGACGATCGGTGCGCTCGTAACAGCGCTTGCCACGGCATTGGCGGCGGTCCTCGCCGCCGTGATCAAGCATTAGTGGCACGCTTGCGTACTGTTGAGGACCGCACAGTTTTGGATACACGCACGTCGTTCAGTGGTCGCTCACGAAATTGCCACCGCGCCGGTTAGTGTCTTCCCAAGCACGTTATTCTCAATACGAACGTGCCCTGCGGGGCGACGCGGTGATTGTGCGTTTGTCAAGATCGACGCGCACCCATCCGCCTTGATTCTGCTCGATCGTCCGCCATGCGTCGAAGCCTGCGAGAACGGCGCGCTCCCATTCACTTGCCTTGCACTCGCTCACTTCCAAATGCCGTGTAGCGGTCTTGATCATCTTCAGGAGATCCGAATCGACGCGGGTCGCACCTTCTAACCACTTATGGTCCCGCGCGTACTCGAAGACGAACGCAGCAATGCCCTCCTCAACGGCAATCGCACGCCCGCCATCTTCGACGTTGTCGATCTTCTTGTTGCTTTTGCGCTTGCGCTTAAGCAGCGCACGAGTTACGGGTGACCAACCCAAGACCGCAGCGTAGCCCAGATGAAAGACGTCGTGGAAGCGGTATCCATCGTTGATGTATGCATTGTCGGTGAGTGGGTCGCCCACTTGCTGCCCTCCCACAAAACCGCGAACTTGTACCTGCTGATCGGCGGTGCCTTCAACGAAGTGAACGTCAAACTGGCGCGGCAGTCGTTCCGTTGCCTTCGCTCGTTTGTCGAATGGCTCGCGCGGAGTGCCGTGGACTTCCGCCCAGCGATCGCGTGCCTTCACGAGGTTCCTCTGCGCGATCTTCTCTAGGTCGAGATCGAAGTGGGTGGCGACGGTGCTGATGTACCAGAGGAGATCTCCGAGTTCCTCTTCGATGCGAGCGGGTTCTAGTGGATGCACCTCGCGATCGCGTAGGTGCTTCTTGTACTCGCTAAGCAGCTCACCCGCCTCACCTGCGAGACCGAGGAGCGGCGTGATCTCCTCGGCGTCAACGGGTATGCGATTCGTCTGTCGCGCTTCACGCTGATAGCGGCGGAAATCCATGTTCAGGTTCCTTTCTCGATCCTCTCGTTGATCTTCCACTTCGGCGGGTACCAGAGCGTGATGCTGTCGCTGATCGGTCGATACTTTTGCTTGATGCGCTTTCTGTCGCTGATACCCTTCACGTCGGGATGCGCGATCCGAGCGTACTTGCTGATCTCGCAGAAGAGGTTTTGGCAGTCGATCAGTTGGAGCGGGCGGCCGAAGAGCGAGTGAAACTCGAGGCCGCGCAGCCGGAACTCTTCGTTTTGGCGTTCGGTGACCAGCTTGATCAAATCTGCTTCACTTAATCCACCAAAGTTACTGAAGCACTTTGTGATCCCGTCAAGTGCTCCGGGACCGGGAACGACGAAACTCGATTCTGGAAAGTCGATGATCTCGCTGTAGTTGAGATCAATCGCGAACTGGTAGGCGAGGAAGCTGCCGATTGTCGGGTACGTGCGCAATAACTCGTAGACCTCGCGGAGATGTTTTGCGCGGCCGATGCGCGCGGCAAGACGATCGCGCATCATCGTGTCGACGAGCATCAGATTATTGCGGTGCTTGCGGTCGTATCCCCAGCCGCCGCTCGGCATGATATACGCGGCAGAGTAGATGCGCTGCCCACGAGCGAGAGCGGCCGTGAGTACGGCGTCATACTTCCCGAAAGTGAAGGTCGACCAAGTGAGCGACCCGACTTCTCGTTTGAGCAGCTGCCAAGTGTTGATGCTGTTGAATAACTTGAAGAGAATAGTTCGGAAGAGAACCTCTTCCGGTTGCTGGCTACCTTCATAGATGACATGGCGGATGAGGAACTGGCTGACGCGATCGCTTGCCCGATAGGCGTTCGTAAACTTATGGGCTGCGAGAATCGGATCGTTCGTCCATGGCGGCGGCGTTCCTTGGAAGCGACGAAAGAAGATGTCCTGACGCTCGGTCGCAAAGCGCCAGTATGTGTCATATACGCGCGATGGTTGGGCCGGTTCGAGGCGTCTGAATACAGTCGGTACACTCACGCGATGGTGACCGCCTCGGTGGGATGTAGTGCCTCGCTGACACTGAGCGCGAGTTCGCGTGCCGTCGATTTCTTGACGTCACCGAGTAGTGCGATGCCGGCGGTGCACGTGACGCGAGTGAGGCGTCGGTTCAACTCGTGGGCAATGAACAGACCGAGATCACGCAGGCCTAGGTAGTTTCCGTAGGCTTTTTCGAAGAGGTACTCAGTTGCGTAGAAGCCGTTTACGTGCAATTCGTCCTTGCCGACCGGTGCGAAGCTGACTTGCTGGAGGCAGGGGAAGCCACGCTGGCGCTGTTTGGTGTGGTCACGGGCAGGATCAAAGATGCTTGCCTGCAGCGCGCTGCGTCGGTGGTTGCCTGACTCGTAGCTCAACAGAATTTGTTCGAGCTGGTTCACTAGTCCGTTGTTGCCATCGTACGCGATGAGGCGATGGAAGTACGTGCCATTCCGGTTCTGCTGGACGTGTCGGATGAGCCGGAAGGCGCGCTCGTAGCGCTCGTAGAGTTGGGTACGTGGTTGGTTGGAGTTCCACATCGTGTATGGGAACATCGTGTTCGCGACTGTTCTGGTGATGAACTCGTCCCTGGCGCGTAGCGCGTCGTCGATAAGCGATTGGATCGGGTGCACGCGCGACTCATTCTCATCATGGGGGAAGGTGACGATGAGCGGCGCGATTTCGTCAACCCCGGCTTCCGTGATTCTGTTGAACGCTGCGCTCCAGGCATGGCTGAGACTTGGTTGGTCGTCGATCGTCATGGGTCCTGGGTTCATGGTTCCTCCGGGTCGTGGCGGAAGATGCTTCGGCCGACGTATTCGTGCCGGCTGACGCGGGCAAAGAGCGACCACTTGTCGTCGGCACTCGTGAGGCGAGCGATTCCAGGCGTGACGCCGCGCGCAGTCAGACCGTGTTCGTTGTCCAAACTGGTGAGCGCGTCTCCTTCCACCTTTGTACCGTTCGGGAGGAGGAGGAGGTCATTGACGCGAATGTCAGCAGGCCGACCGATCCATTTCTCATCGATCACGAGGAGTTCGGCGCTCTGCTGGTCCGCGAGCGCGGCGCGCAACTGTTTGGGGGTTGAGTCTCCGAGAGTGGCTGCCTGGTCTTCCGTGATCAGTCCGAGGTTGTGTTGCAGGTGGAAAATGATGGTCGTGTATCCGACGCCGAAGTAGCAGGCGATTCGGTAGACATCCTCAGGCGACGCCGATGCGGGAGCTAGTCCGCGATCCGCGAATGCTTTGCTGACGGCCAGCTTGGGCATGAGAAGGAAGCTCGCGAAGACATCGGCAAGGAATTCTTTGGGATTGGTGGCGTCCTTCGTGTGCAGCTCCGACCGCAATTGATGGACGGTCGTTCCATGGCCGAATACGTGGTGTCCGATCTCGTGTGCTGTGTTATACCCGCGACGGCCGGCGGGCCGCTGGGTTCCGACCATGATCAGCGGCGGGTCGATCTTGAAGTAAAGCGCTTCGAGGCTGGGGAGCGCGTGGAACTGCACTTCAATACCCATCCGTGCCGCGACGTCATAAGGGCAGATGGACTCCCATAACCGCGCTTTGGCGTGGCGCTGCCGCGTCTGGAGTGCCGCGGTCATGGCCCGGCGGGCGAGAGCTTCCTTGTTCACTTGTTGTCCTTCCGAAGCGCCTTAAGCAGTTCCATAACGCGGTTGAGGTCGTCGGGTTTGAGCTTCGCGAGTTCACGCGCAGCCAGTTCGATCCGATCGACATCCATGCTAGTTGCCTCGCCCGTCAACCACGCTGTATCGATGTGGTAGAGAGCGGCGAGCGCCGCCAGTTCCTCAGCGCTGACACGCCGTCGGCCGGCTTCGATCTCACTTATGGACGGCCGTTGGAGATCGAGTTTCTTGGCGACTTGGCCTTGCGAAAGTCCGGCGTTTTCGCGCGCGAGCCGGAGTCGTTGTGCGATCGCGCGGCGCTGCTCATCATTCGTCATTCCGCCGACTCCGCCTTGAGGATATTGTCGACGATCTGCGCGATGGTGAGCGGCTGTTGGCCTGTCTTCGGGAAGAATGGAATGTCTTTGATCTTCAACCGAAGCTCATCGGCCAACATCGCCGTGGCTTCAGCGGCGTTGATGCTTTCGAACCCATCGAGGTCGAGCATCGGGCACAAATCGACCGTCATGGTTGGTACCTCTCGCCCACTCAGCTCTTGGATCTGGGCGAGAACGCTGATCAGCTGCTGCTCCACCTCTTCGCGAGTAGGCATGCGACCTCCAGTAAGAATTTCTTACAACCAGTAACCTCGGCGTCCCGGCATCTATTTCCGGACATGAAATAGGACGACACGAGGCGGTCTGAGCCCGAATCGGGCACGCTCGGCCGCCAGCTCGGGAAGGACTTCGACGCCACCCCATTGGGGGCACAACCTGGTTCGAGCGAGACTCCGTGCGAAAAGGCCTGATCCGCCTACGTCTGCTGCGATATCAATCGTATGCGTTGGCAAGACACACGCGAGGAATCGAACTACGGTCGATGACAGCGCTTGTATTTCTTACCGCTGCCGCACCTACAAAGATCGTTACGCGATGGTTCGGACCGCATGATGGCATCAAAGAGTCGGGCCTTTTCGAGTTCGAGGGTCATCACCTCGCGGGCAACGTTGGATGGGAGTTGCCCATGGAAGGTCGCGAGGTCGCCCGCATTCGTGATGTCGAAGACACGGTTTGCAAGTCCGATGAACTGGTGAACGCGCGCGTCGTCTGTTAGTGACTGGCGAACGTTGTTGATCTGTTGCCCCGTGTAGGCGTGTTTCACGTCGGGCACAAAGAGAATCTGCTGGAACGGCAAAGCCTTAGGAGTCACATCCCGCAGGTCGCCCGCCGGCGTTCGCCAAACCATATGGAATGATCCCGAGCCATTCCCATATTTGCCAGCCCACGACGGCTTTGCCGCCATCGGAATCGATGTGCCGCTGCACGTTTGAAGGGCAGTTGTTAAGTATGTCGTGAGGGCCGGCATCGACACGAAGATAGATGGGGACTTCAGGTGAGAGCGACCGGCAGAATTCGGTTACGTGAGGAAAGAGATCGCCGGGAACGTCCGTGCTCTTGAGAGGATTGTAGGGCAGCATTTTGGGCAACGGTTGAATGGAGATCGCGGCAGCATCGATCTGCCTAGACCACGAGTTGCTTCGCCAGATAAATCATGACGATCAGAGTTATATAAAAGGGCCAGACCGATAGAGAGCTAAGCGCGCTGAGAAAGAGCCGCCAGAAACTACCGCTTGGATCGACGGAGTAAAGGTCTAACTCCTCAACCGTGTGCTTATGAAGCTTTTCTACGAACGCCCGGTACGACTTCCGAAAACCCTTCTCGAGCGCAAGGTAATAGGCGTCGAGGCCCAGAAAGAGCAGGGTCGGTATGAGCGCGAGCCAAACAAAACGTGGTTGGTGTTTGTCGGCGACGATGACCAGGATGGCTGAGACAAGAGTAATACTCCACGCTTTCGCGGCGGCACTATTGCCGGCCATTCGCTCGATCGTGCCTTGCAAAATCCCGAGGTGGGTCTGAACCGCTTGCGGGTTATAGGTGTCCTTGTCTTTCGTAGTAGGCATGTTTTAGTAACGATTCCTGATGGCTATTGCTTCATCGATTGCGGCAGCGAGATTGTCGGCGATCCATTTATATGCCGACTTGCTATCGGTTCCAGGATCGTATGCCTTCACGATGTTGGCGAGAGGTGTACCGTTCACGTTGAACGCGGCGAAGGGATTTGCCCCCTTCGGTACGGCGAGGGTCTGATTTGGAACCTTGAGACCATGGATATAGATACCGACGAGACCTTTGCCATCGCTCCATGATTTCTTGATCTCATATTTGATCCATTTGCGTCCGGCCGTTTGCGAGCCGATGAGGACGACCGTGCAAGAACGGCCGGAAAGTTGGCCGTCAATCCAGCGCTGGATCGCGGGATCGCCGCCACGGGTGATCGATTCCCAAGCATTGTCCGACGCCGCAGGATTGTCTTCGATCGCTCCGATATTGCGTACCTGCGACACACGCCAGCAATCCGGCTGATAATGGAAACTATAGAAGACTCGGCGAACCATGGTGACATGGTACGACTCTTCCGATGCCACGACAAGGTGACGCTCTGGTGGGCCTAACACAGCGACTGACACTCTACGAGGCGTAGACCGAAGTCGAAACCGCGTGCCTTCTTCCGGCTCACGCCGCGGGTTTCGCCTCTCGCACTCTGACGCGAATCGCAGATCTCACTATCCCAGGCATCGTGCGCTTGGCTGGTTCGAAACCAGAAGAGTACAATTATCGACGTCGATTTCACGGAGTGATCCTCCGCATTAACCTTGGGACCAACAATCATGGCGCGAAGAGTCTTTTTCAGTTTTCACCATCAAGGCGACATCATGAGAGTCGGCCAGATCAGGAATAGCTGGGTTACGAAGGTCGATCAGGAGGACGCAGGCTTCGTCGACGCGGCAGAGTGGGAATCAATAAAACGCCAAGGCGATGACGCAGTGAAGCGCTGGATTGTCAGACAGCTCGAAGGGACATCCGTGACAGTTGTTTTGATCGGCAATGAAACCGCCAACCGGCGGTGGGTTTTGCATGAGATTGTTGAGAGCCACAACAAGGGCAACGGATTGCTCGGCATTTACATACACAACTGCAAGGATCTTGATGGGCGCACGTGCATGAAAGGCACTAACCCGTTCGATAAGGTCAGCATCAACGGAACCGGGCAGTTGTTGTCGTCGATATATCCGGTTTACGACTGGGTGAACGACAACGGCTATGCGAATCTGGGGAGATGGGTTGACGCCGCCGCTACGAAGGCTGGAAGGTAAATCGGTCCGACACGAACAAACGATCGGTCACGATGCTGTGACGTGTCGTTATGATAACATGCGCAGTCAGGAGTCAGGAACATGCCACTTGGAAAACATGAACGTACTCAGGCCGGAACATTTCGTCGGGAACGCGGCGACTCTCTTGCGAAGAACTTGCGCGAAGACTATCCGGAATTCGAAAACGTGCATGGCAGCACGAGACTCGACACCCTAAGAGATCGTTTCGGCGTCACTTCGCTGAACGGTGTCCGTGAAGCTCTGCGCGAGAAGAAATAGCTTCTGTTCCGGAGCGGTCTGGGAGGCTTAAGGTCCCAGGAGACGACATGCGCCTTCGGTCTGTATTGATCGGTTGCGCACCTGCCCCGGCGAACACCTTTATCAGGATCGTCGCGTACCACCGCGCGTCGGTTTCGTGCGCGAGCGGTGTCTCTTTGGCTACGACCGACGGCTCTCCCTCCCTCACAATGCGTCGTTCCGTATAGAGCATGATGAGTTCACGCTTGAGATTTGGCGAGGCGAGCGAATAGACCGTCGCGGGTGAAGCAAGGATCGCTGTGGGGACAGGTCCGCGAGGAACATTCGTCTCGGAATCGCTGGCCTCTACCTCGCGGAGCGATTCCTTCACGCGCTCGCGGCTCTCGATGATCCGCGTCCGGTAGGCCTCGAATTCCTCTTTGGGGACATCGTGCATCACGTAGACATCGGTCAGGCGGGTGAGCCGAGCATCCGCGAACTGGAGGAGATGGCGAAGGGATGCGATCTGCGCCCGCCGCACGTCCGCATCGATCGCTTGCTGCTTCGGGATCAGGCTCTCCAGATACTGAAGCTGCTGCCTGTCGAGCGGGATACTTTCGAGCGCCCGTTCGATAGCTTCAGTCAGGCGTTCCTCCCGTACGGAGTTCGTGGGACAGCGCTGCGTCTGGCAGCGGTAGTAGACGTGGCCCTTGGCGATCGAAGCGATGAGCGAGAGCCCGCAGCTCGCGCACTGGAAAAGGCGCCGGTAGAGGTAGTCGTGCTTCGACTTCCTGACCACCGTCTTTTTGCGGAGCACTCGTTGCACGCGCAGGAAAAGCTCCTTCGGGATGAGCGGCTCGTGGATGCCCTGGAACGTCTCCTCGGTCTTGAGGAGCCGGATCGTGCCGGCGTAGAACGGATTGTTCAGAACCTTGGTGAGTGCCGTCATGGTGAGAGGCTTCCCGTGCTTGTTCCAGAGCCCCATGTCCTCGGTTGCCTGCCGCAGTTCCCGGAAGGAGTACCGCCCGGTGGCGTAGAGTTCGATCGCCCGTCGCACCAAGGGACCCTTCACGGGATCGATCTCCTTTGCCTTCCCTCCCTTGCCGCCATCGAGATAGCCGAGGGGTGCGCCGAGCGGATAGAGGCCCTGCTTCAGCCGGCCGTAGAAACCCTTCTTCGCCTCCTCGCGATTGTTACGGATGAAGTCCGCGGCGACCACCGCGAGGATATCGGCGGAGAGCCGTCCTCCCCGGGAGGTGAGGTCGAGCGGCTCATGGGCGAAGCGGACCTCGATACCCTGGTCGATCAGTTCCCCGATATCCGCCCAGTCCTTCAGGTTCCGCGCGCTGCGATCGATCTTGTGGATCACGACGCCGAAAGCCTTGCCGGCTTTGAGGAGGCGCATCATCTCGCCGAACATGGGACGGCCGCGCTTCGCGGCCGTCTCCTTCTCTTCGAACCATTGGATGATCCGCAGACCTTCTTTGGCGGCGTACCGCTCGATCGCGGCCCGCTGTTCCTGGAGCGAAACACCTTCTCCTTGCTTCGTGGTGGAGACGCGGATGTAGCCGAAGAAGTCTCGTGGATGACTGAGCGACATGGAGAAAAGAGTGCCGGATTCCGAGCGACCGGACGAGACGGCATAAGTACAGCGGCCCTGTACTTTTATTGTGGCCTGGCCCCGTTAAGAACGGCTGAAGGGCGGGAGTTGCGGCATCATGCCCGTGCAAAAACGGACATTAGAGACATTGGGGACGTTGTACGGAGGGTCCATCCAACACAACCACCCCGCCGGAGCGAGGTGGTTGAGAGGCTTACGCGGCCAGACCGTCTGTCTCAGGAGCGGGAGGGCATAACTTGTCCGCGAGTTCTTCAGCTGCAAGTTGATGGTCCTCTGCCCACTTCAGCAGCGTATCGGCGAGCCATTCAGATGTTCGAGGTAGGGGGGCACTGGGGGCACAACATGGTTCGATTCGTCTTCCGCTGAGAGTGGCTTGATTCCTCTGCCTTTTCCCAAACACACGGCTCGTGTTCTGGCAAGACACGCGCGAGGAATCGAACTGCAACCCAGAACTCCACAGAGACTACCCGCTATGGCTTGACCTGCGGGCGGCGTCTGGTATCATGGGAAACAAAGGTGACAGACTAGACGCCACATATGCCCAAGGAAAAGCTTGTTCGACGCGAAGATATCCTCGCCGCCATCCGAAACTGGTTGGCTCATCACGGTCACCCGCCCACCGTTGAGGAGCTTCGGATCCTCCTTCGGGTCGGCTCAAAACGGACGGTTCTCCGCTATCTCCAGTGGCTTGAGAAAGAGGGCGAGCTTGAGCGCTGGCCGGGTGCTCGCGGGATGCGGCTGATTCGGCAGCCCGGGCGAGGCCTCGAGACGGTTGGGGTTCCTCTGATTGGCGAAATCGCTGCGGGTACACCGATCTTGGCTCAGGAGAACTATGAGGCGTGGCTGCGCCTGCCAAAAACGGCTGCGCCGGCTGGGGGACGGTATTTCCTGTTGCGTGTCCGCGGCGACTCGATGAACTTGGCGAAAGTAGGCAAAGAAAGAATCGAGGACGGCGACCTGCTCCTCGTCCGCCAGCAGGCGATGGCCGACGAGAACGCGATTATCGTCGCGCTAATCGACGGCGAAGCGACGGTCAAGCGTCTCAGCCGCGGCCGCGGCTTCTACGCGCTGAAGCCGGAGTCGTCGAATCCCGCTCATCGGCCCATTCTCGTAGAGGACGATTTTCAGATTCAGGGAGTCGTGACAATGGTTATCAAAAAGGGGGTCGAACTGCTCGATCTCGACAACTAAAGTTCCCATGACCGCCGATCAATATGTCGCATCCACACTGGCCAAGTACGCCGTTCCCCGAGGGCCACAGAGCGTAACTGAGGCCATCGCCAACTCTCTCGCGCCGTCGCTCACGCAGTGGTCCAACGGTTGGCTCTCCGGACCGATCCAGTTTTCTGGTTCGTACGCTAAGAGCACTGGTATTAAAGGCGCTACGGACATCGATCTTTTCTTGTCCTTGAAATCGAATGTTCCCTTTACTCTCGATCAGATCTTTGAATCGCTCTACGCGTGGGCGAACGAGAGGGGCTGGAACCCGAAGCGGCAGGATGTGTCGATCGGCATCAGCCACTTGGGCATTAACGTCGATCTTGTACCGGGACGTCGGCAAGACACCACGTCTGCCTATCACAGCTTGCGGCGCCGCTCGGGTACCTGGACACAGACCAATGTCGCGAAACATATCCAAACCGTGACTGGCTCCGGCCGGCTAGGTGAGATTCGCGTGCTCAAGCTCTGGCGGAAGCTAAACAACATTGACATCTCTTCGTTCTACCTAGAGCTCGCAACCATTAACGCGGTCAGCGGGCGCGCTGTTGGTCAGGTGGCTGCGAACGCGCTCTATGCCATGCAATACCTCGGCACACATCTGCCGAACATGCGCATCGTTGATCCGGCGAACACGAACAACATCCTATCGGAGGACTACACGATGCAGGAGAAGCGTGCCATCGCGGCAGCCGCTGCTGCGGCGGGTCGACAGCCCTACTGGGAAAGAATCATATGGTAAGCCCCGAGAACAATTTGAAGCGGCTCTTCGCTGCGCTTCAAGATGAGCTCCTCGCTGGTCTCAAGGCCAACAAGGTGATCGATCATCCAGGCGCGAAGGGAGCCGCTACCGAAGCCGACTGGTTGAAGGTACTTCAGCAGCACCTCCCGCAACGCTACTCGGCTGATCGTGCGATCGTCATCGACGCCCATGGCGACGTGAGCGATTATCTCGACATCGTTATCTACGATAGACAATACAGCCCGGTGATTTTCGCTCGCAATCGTGAGCAGTACATTCCGGCGGAAAGCGTCCTCGCGACGTTCGAAGTAAAGCAGACGCTGAATGCCGCGCACGTGAAGTACGCCGGCGACAAGATCGCATCGGTGCGCAAGCTCCATCGTACGAGCGCAGATGTTCACACTCTCGAAGGAGTGAAACCCGGTAGGAAGCCCTGCTACATCACCGGCGGCATTCTCACGACCGCCGCCGATTGGCAGCCGGCCTTTGGGGATGCATACGTGAAAGCTTTGGGTGAACTCGGCGAGAACCAACGGCTCGACCTCGGCTGTTCCTTGGCCGACGGCGCGTTTCGGGCCAGCTACGACCAGGGCTTAGCGACGCACCAAAGCACCGCCGAAAGCTCGTTGGTTAGTTTCTTCATGTGGCTACTGATGGATCTTCAACCAAAGGCCAATGCCCCAGCGATCGACTGGAACGAGTACATAAAGGCACTTGAACCATAAGGTGAATCATGAACGCAGATCAGATCAGCTCCGAACTCAGGACGTATTCGCACGAGCACCTCTCGCCGAGCCAAGAAGAGCGTAGTTTCGTTTCACGGGTGTACGAGGAAGTCTGCGCGGTGCTCGGCGCCAACAACTGCATCATGATCGGGTCATTCGCGCGCTTTACCGCGGTGACGCCCATCCATGATCTCGACGTCCTCTATATTCTCGATCGTTGGACTGGACGCCCCGATCCGACCGACAACTTGAGGCAGCTCGAGCGGGAACTGAGAGGCAAATTCAAGAATCCTACGTCGCACCAGCTCAAGGTCGTGCCGCAGACGCATTCGATCACCATCAGTTTCCTGGAGATGGGCGAAGAGGTTTTCGCGGTCGATATCGTACCCGCCTACATCACGGGGACGAACGAGTTCGGACTTGATACCTATATGGTGCCCGAGATCATTTCGCGAGGGCATACGGCTAGGGCGATCCGATATCAGGAGCTTGCGAAAGCACACGAGCAAATGACATGGATCAAATCGGATCCGCGCGGATACATTGAGATCGCGAAGCGAGCGAATCAGCGAAACGATGACTTCCGCAAAGCCATCAAGATCGGCAAGGGATGGAAAGGAGCAGTGAAGCGTGAGAACGATGACTTCAAGCTGAAATCATTTCACTTCGAGCAGATCATCACTGCAGAATTCATCACCAACCCGCAGCTCACCATATTCGAAGTCCTCTTCAAAGTCTTCTGCGATCTGCCGAAGCACATCGCGCGTGCGCAAATCCGCGATCGCGCTGACAGTGCACGGTTCATAGATCAGTACATCAACGATTTATCGGACAAGGAGCGGCGACTCATCATCGCGGCTCGGGACAGATTCCTGATTGACCTGGAGCGTTTTGATGAACTCGACGGGGTCGACAACCTGCTAGGTGGTGAATTGCACTACCGAGCGAACACGGCCGAGACCTACCTGTTTGACAGCCAGGTTCCGGTGCTTCTCGATGACGATGAGATTCTGAAAATCGAGGGCTTAGCGCTGGTGCGTGATGGTTTCCGCAGCACCGTGCTCGATAAGGAGGGTTTTATCCAGGTGGATCGAAAGATTCGCTTCAGCGTGGCGAAGACGACTGGGGCCGACATTTACATGTGGAAGGTGAAGAACGATAACTCCAGCCCCGAGCCCCGAGGCGAGATCACCAAGCACAAGACTCAGAACGATCCAGAGAGCACGAAATACAACGGAGATCATTTCGTCGAGTGCTACGCGATTAAGCGTGGAATCTGTGTGGCAAAGGCTAGACAGAATGTCAGGCTGCGGCGATTTGCCTAACTGCGAGTGACCCGCCTCGCGCCGCTGTCTGAGGCGGATTGTCCTCGGGCTACCGGAGGGCAAGATGCACTAAACTACTAGCGCATCGCCACCGCCAGGTGTAGGTACAAGCGCTCCGACAGTGACGCCTTCTTTTAACCGAAAGGCACCCCACGCCTGCATCACAATCCTCACGTACCAGCGTGCGGCGCTCTCCTCGCGAAGAGCATCCGGCTTCGCTTCGGTGGTTGGCTCTCCTTCTCTGACGATACGTCCTTGCGTGAAGAGCATGATGAGTTCACGTTTGAGGTTTGGCGAGGCGAGCGAATAGACCGTTGCCGGCGATTCAAAGACCGCCGTGGGAATAGGCCCACGAGGAACGGCGGTCTTTGAATCGCTTGCCTCTATCTCGCCGAGCGATTCCTTCACGCGTTCGCGGCTCTCGATGATCCGTGCCCGGTAAGCGTCGAACTCCTCCTTCGGCACATCATGCATCACGTAGACGTCGGTCAGGCGTGTGAGACGGGCATCTGCGAACTGGATGAGATGATTGAGCGATGCGATCTGCGCTCGCCGCACGTCGTCATCGATCGCCTGCTGCTTCGGGATAAGAGTCTCCAGATACTGAAGCTCCTGCTTTTCAAACGGGATGCTATCGAGCGCCCGTTCGATCACTTCAGTCAGGCGCTCCTCCCGCACGGAGTTCGTGGGACAGCGCTGCGTCTGGCATCGGTAGTAGACGTGGCCCTTGGCCTTCGAAGCGATGAGCGAGAGTCCACAGCTCGCACACTGGAAAAGCCGCCGGTAGAGGTAGTCGTGCTTCGACTTCCTGGCCACCGTCTTTTTGCGAAGCACTCGCTGCACCCGCAGGAAGAGCTCCTTCGGAATCAAGGGCTCGTGGATGCCCTGGAACGTCTCCTCGGTTTTGAGGAGACGGATTGTGCCGGCGTAGAAGGGATTGTTCAGAACCTTGGTGAATGCCGTCATCGTGAGCGGCTTCCCATGCTTGTTCCAGAGGCCCATGTCCTCGGTTGCCTGCCGCAGTTCCCGGAAGGAGTAGCGGCCCGTGGCGTAGAGCTCAAGCGCCCGCCGCACCAAGGGCCCCTTCACGGGATCGATCTCCTTTACCTTCCCTCCCTTGCCGCCATCGAGATAGCCGAGCGGGGCGCCGAGCGGATAGAGGCCCTGCTTCAGGCGCCCGTAGAAACCCTTCTTCGCCTCTTCGCGGTTGTTGCGGATGAAGTCCGCAGCGACCACCGCGAGGATATCGGCGGAGAGTCGGCCTCCCCGGGAGGTGAGGTCGAGCGGCTCATGCGCGAAGCGGACCTCGATACCCTGGTCGATCAGCTCCCCGATATCCGCCCAGTCCTTCAGGTTCCGCGCACTGCGATCGATCTTGTGGATCACGACGCCACAAGCCTTGCCGGCTTTGAGGAGACGCATCATCTCGCCGAACACGGGGCGCCCGCGCTTAGCGGCCGTCTCTTTCTCTTCGAACCATTGGATGATGCGCAGGCCTTCTTTGGCGGCGTACCGCTCGATCGCGGCCCGTTGTTCCTGGAGCGAAACACCCTCTCCCTGTTTAGTAGTGGAGACGCGGATGTAGCCGAAGAAGTCTCGTGGATGACTGAGCGACATGGAGAAAAGAGTGCCGGATTCCGAGCGACCAGGCGAGACGGCAAAAGTACAGCGGCCCTGTACTTTTATTGTGCCCTCGCCCCGTTAAGAACGGCTGAAGAGTGGTGCCGCGGCATCACGCCGTGCAAAAACGGACATCAGAGACATTGGTGACATTGTCCGAAGGGGTCGCCCAACACCACCACCCCGCCGGAACGGGGTGGTGGTGAGGCTTACGCGGCCAGGCCGTCCGTCTCTGGTGCGGGAGGGCAGAGCTTATCCGCGAGTTCTTCCGCCGCCGAGCGATGCTCCTCTGACCACTTCATCAGCGTATCGGCGAGCCATTCAGATGTTCGAGGTAGGGGGGCACTGGGGGCACAACATGCAGTTTCTTGCGCGCTCGCGAGGAACAGAAACGGTTCAGGCACTGCAAGCTCTACGTCCTTGCCTCTGACGCGGCGGTTCGAGGTGGCGATAGACAGGATTCGGCGCTTCTCTTCGTCGGTGCCGTTTTCGTACAGCAATTCCGGGCTTCGGGCGAGTTCGAGGCATTTCTCGATCACGGCACGCTGGCGGCCGGGATTATCCGAGACACCGGCTAATCGCTCGCGCGTCTCGTTCCTTTCGAGGAGGAGCGTAGTGCGCCGTTCCTCGTACGCCGCTTTGTCGATCTGGCCCTCCAGGTAGACATCGGTCAGCCGGTCAAGGCGAGTGCCCACGGCGCCGAGCACGCCTTCGAGCTGTTGCCGAGTGGCTTCCTGGAGCGCGTCTGCATTGGCGAATGCGCGGCCCATATCCTCCTTGCAACGGTCAGCCACGTCTTCGGGGACGGTGATACTTCGGAGGGTCGCGGTGACCGCGGCGTCGAGAGCCTCTTCCCGTACGCAGGTCGTGGGACACACGGCATTTTGGCAGCGGTAATACACGTGGCCTTTGTGGCGCGAAGCGATGAGGCTGAGGCCGCAGGTGGCGCAGGCGAAGAGCCTCCGGTAGCGATAGTCATGCACCTGCAAACGGCGCGGACGCTTGCCATCGAAGACATCCTGGACACGCCGGAAAAGGGCGGTCGGGATGAGCGGCTCGTGGATGCCGGCGAAGGATTCGTTGGTGCGCCGGAGCTGGATGACGCCAGTGTAGAAGGGATTCCGGAGGATGGTCACGAGGCCTGTGAGCGTGAGCGCGTTGCCGCGCCGGTTCCGGAGGCCCTTCCCGTGGAGCTCTTCGAGCAGCGCATGGAGACTGACCTCGCCCGTGGCGTAGCGCTTGAAGCCGTGGTGCACGAGCGGCCCCCGTACCGGATCGATCGCTTTCGGCTTTCCGCCGCCTTGGTCGAGGTAGCCGAGCGGCGCATTCAAGGGATAGATGCCCTGCTTGAGGCGTCCATAGAAGCCCTTGCGGGTTTCTTCCCGGTTGTTGCGGATGAAGTCCGCGGCGACGACGGCAAGGATGTCGGCGGACAGCCGGCCTCCCCGGGACTTCAGGTCCATCGTCTCGTTCGCGAAGTGCACGTCGACTCCCGCGTCGATCAGATCGCCGAGGTCGGCCCAGTCCCGCAGGTTGCGGGCGCTGCGGTCGATCTTGTGGATCACGACGCCGTCCGCCTTGGCGTTTCGAAGCGCCTTCATCATCGCGTTGAATACGGGCCGTCCGCGCTTTGCGGCAGTCTGGCGCTCTTCGAACCATGCGACGATCGAGAAGCCGTACTTTTCCGCGTATCGCAGGATCGCGTCTTTCTGCTCCTGCAGCGACACGCCATGCTCGCCCTGTTTCGCGGTGGAAACTCGGGTATAGCCGAACAGTCGTTTCATTGGGGTATTGAGTTGTGAGGTGCGTGGGGCTCGACCTCCGACCCCGCAGAAACCGTACCCCCGGTTTTTGGTGCTGTCAAAGGGACGGCCTTACTACCCGCGCCCTCCAGGCGTGCCGCGATGGCAAAGACTATTTCGGCGTATTGCCTGACGCGCTCCTCCTTGCCGAGCGCCTCGGTGGACGATTGTTTGCGCATGCCGTTCGTTATACGGCGACTCTCGAAATCCAACGAGACTGCAAAAGTACAGCGCCGCTGTACATATGCCGTCTCGTGCGTTTTAGAAAGCGCGCGTACCGTTACGCGCATGTTCAAATCAATCCTTACCCCGCGCGCTCGCGCGGAGCGGTATCACCGCTTCCTGCCGGAGGAGATCCGGAGCTATCTCAAAGGTCGAGGGATCCCCGCCACGCTCATCGAGCGGCATCTGCTTGGCTGGAACGGCGAGCGGATTACGATTCCGGTCTTCGGCCCGGAACGCGCGGTGCTTGGATTCCGCTACGCCAAAGCGCCGACCGACATCTCCGACGCTCCCGAGGTGATCTCCGATCCGAAGTTCGGCCCGGAGCTCTACGGACGCGATCTCTTGGCGCGGAAGCCGTATCGCGTCGTCATCTGCGACGACGAGTTTGACCGCCTTGTTCTCGAGGCGAACGGGTTCCAGGCTGTCTCCGGAACAGCCGGACGAGAGACGTTCCTTGAGGAGTGGGTGCCGCTCTTCGATTCGGTAAAGCACATCTTCGTCTGCTTCAATCGCGGCAAAGCGAGTGAAGCCGCCGCGGAGAAGGTTCGCACGGTCCTACCGCGCGCCCGCATCGTGAAGCTGCCGCCCTGCGCCGGCGATGTGACCGAGTTCTTCGTCTGGCAGGAAAAGACCGCCCTTGATTTCGAGATTCTCCTCGCTGCTGCCGCGGCTCGTGCCGACAATCCTGCCGATCCGTCTGACACGCCGCCTACGGTGCGGGCATTCCAGCCGCTCCACAAATCCGTCCGGGCTCGGGCCGACGGCCTCCGCAAGTCCGTGAAGCTCCACGAAATCGTGGAGGAATTCGCGACGCTCCGCGCGGAGGGCAAGCGCCTCGTCGCGCACTGCCCCTTCCATGACGATCGGGAGCTCTCCTTCAGCGTGTACCCGGAGACGAACACCTACGCTTGCTCGGTCTGCGGCGTCCGAGGTGACGTCGTGCAGTTCCTCATGGACAAGGAGTCGATGACATTCGGCCAGGCGCTCGACGCGCTGGAGCGCTTCCAATTCACCAATGAAATCTATGGCACCGGCTGAACCGGAGAAAAAGCCGCCAGAGAAGCAACTCCTCATTCCGACCGCCTCGGCCGTTCTTCCGAATGGCGAGCTCGTGGAGATGGTCTACGACCCTGCACTACGCAAGACGCAGTTCGTCGTGGGCACCGCCGAGGCGTGGGGATATGAGGAGAGTACCGACCTATCTCCAGCCGAGCGGCTCGTGCCGTACTCCGCGACGAACAACTTGGTGAAGCACGGGGTAGTGCTCTTTCCGTCCGAACCGACCGAGTACGGCACGGTCTCCGAACTCGTCTCGCGTATTCGGGACTTCGTGCATCGTTTTGTCGAGGTATCGGAAGACTTCGAAACGATTGCTATCTACTACATCCTCTTTACGTGGATTTATGACGCCTTCCACGAAGTCCCCTATGTCCGTGTTCGCGGCGGCTACGGAAGCGGCAAGACGCGTTTTCTCCTGGCCGTTGGGGCGCTCTGCCGCTTCCCGATTTTTGCCTCCGCCGCGAGCACCGTCTCGCCGATCTTCCGGATTCTGGACTCCTTCCGCGGGACACTCATTTTGGACGAGGGAGACTTCCGTGCTTCGGACGAGAAGAGCGAGATCGTGAAGATCTTGAATAACGGCAACGCCAGAGGCTTTCCGGTCCTCCGCACGGAAGTCTCACCGAAGAAAGAGTTCGACCCGCGGGCGTATCACGTCTTCGGCCCGAAGATCGTCGCGACCCGCGGCTTCTTCCAGGACCGGGCGCTCGAGAGTCGCTGCCTTACCGAGGACATGCGCGGAGGCAAGCTCCGGCACGACATTCCGCTGAACCTCGATGACTCGTTCCACGAGGAGGCCCGAAACCTGCGCAACCAGTTGCTCCTCTATCGTCTGAGGCACTTCAAGGACGCGCGGGGACAAACCCGCGCGGACGCTCGCGATCTCGAACCGAGGCTTCAACAAATCTTCGGGCCTCTCGTTTCGGTGATCGACGATGTGTCAGCGCGAGAGTGGATCGTCGGCGTTCTCGGGAAGTACAACGAAGACTTGATGGAGGAGCGCTCGGAGACCGCGGAAGCGCAAATCCTCACGGTGATCCGGGATCTGGTCTCGAAGGGACCGGACGTCCGGCTCGCGATCCAGGACATTACGACGGAGTTCATCGCCCGGTACGGCGCTGAATACGAACGCCGGGTGACGCCGCGGTGGGTCGGCTCGCTGGTTCGCCGGCGGTTGGGCCTCAAGCCGTCGCGTTCGACGGGACTCTTCACCCTCGGACCGGAAGATGTGGCGCGCCTCAAAGCGCTCTACGTGCGCTATGGACTTGAAGCTGCCGCAACGGATGTCGCCGGCACCGCTCCGGTCGAGGAGGTGGAACCAAACGCTCCCGCCGCATGAAGGGAGAGCCCTTAACCTTCATCGGGGAGACGAATTGGCGCGACATGCGGAAGCTCTTCGGCAGCCGGCCAGGCGACCGGCGCGCGCATATGTACGTGATCGGGAAAACCGGCACGGGCAAATCCTCGCTCCTCGAAGGGATGATCCGCCAGGACCTCTTAGCCGGACACGGGCTCGCGCTTTTCGATCCGCACGGCGATCTTGCCGAGCGATTGCACGACTGGATGCCGGAGTCCCGCAAGCGCGATCTCATCTACCTGAACGTGCCCGATCCCGATCAGCCTTTCGGGTTCAATCCGCTGGAGGGAGTCTCGCCGCTCCGGCGCTCGCTTGCCGCAAATGGGATCGTCGAGGCGCTAAAGAAAATCTTCGATGATGCCTGGGGCGTCCGCCTCGAATACATCCTTCGGAGCGCGCTCCTCCTTCTCCTCGAACAGCCGGACGCCACCCTCGCGGATGTCGTCCGGCTCTTCCACGAAAAGGCGTTCCGCAAGTCGGCCGCCGAACGAGTCACGAACGAACACGTCAAACGTTTTTGGACCGTCGAGTTCGAAAAGTACGGGAAGGATCGGGCCTCGGCAGTGACCCCGATCGAGAACAAGCTCGGGAGCCTCCTTGTCGATCCCTTCGTCTCGCGCATCTTGACCGTCCCGAAGAGCACGTTCAATCCGCGCGACGCCATGGATGACGGCAAAGTCATCCTCGTGAACCTCGCGAAGGGGAAGATCGGCGAAGCGCCGGCACAGCTTTTCGGCGGACTCCTCGTGACGGCGCTCGGGCTCGCAGGACTTGGGCGCGCGGACGTGTCGCAAGAGAAGCGCCGCGACTTCTTCATCTACATGGATGAGTTCCAGACGTTTACGACCCTCGCGCTCGCCAATATGCTCGCAGAGCTGAGAAAGTACGGGGTGGGACTTATCCTCGCGAATCAATATATGGACCAGATCGAACCGGAGATCCGCACCGCGATCCTCGGCAACGCCGGCACCCTCATCGTCTTCCGGGTCGGAGCCGTCGACGCGGGAAAGCTCGCGAAGGAGCTGAATCCCGCGATCGATCCCTATGAGCTCACCCTTCTGCCTAACCGGATGTTCTGGATTCGACCGCTCGTGAATGGCGAGTCCATCGAACCGTTCACGGGGAAGACGATCACGCTGAGGGAACCGAAGAAACCGAACGCCACGCATCTCTGAGCGATCAAATTGGTCTCTCGGCAAAGTTTTGCTGCTCACGCAAAGAGGGCGTATTCTTCTTGCACTGTGTCAACAGTGCCGAGTGCGATCCTGCCCTCGAATGCGAATCAACCGGCACGGGTCTTAGTCGTTGACGACGACCAAGCCATCAGAACATTGCTCACCACGGTCCTCACGAGGAAGGGCTTCTCAGTTGAGACAGCCCAAAACGGTGAGGAAGCAATCGGCGTGATCGCTGGCCGCGAATTCGCTGCGATCGTTCTCGACCTGATGATGCCGAAGGCTGACGGCTTCGAAGTCATCGAACACTTGGAGCGCACCGTACCCGATCGCCTCAGACGATGCGTCATTGTCCTGACCGCCGTTGCGAGCAGGGATCTGCGCAAGCTCGATGAAAAGCAGGTCTTTCGCGTCATACGAAAGCCCTTCGATTTGAATGAGCTGGTAGGAGCCGTGACCGAGTGCGTCAACGGTCACTCGGATTAATGCCCTGGGCTTCGTTTTTTGTTCTCTTTTTTATCGCCCTTAAGGCCAATTGGCAGTCTCTTGACGCTCTTGCCAATATGTGCTTATGTTAGGTGTCCGCGCTTCCAACCCCACCTCAATGAACGCCCGCGTTTCGCAAGGCTTTGCGAGCATCCCCATGCTCAAAGCCGGGAAAAAAGTAACGACGAGACTGTACTTATGCCGTCTCGCTCGTTCTTTTAAGGGTGTTTACTATGCACTGCGATGGCCAGAAAACGCGTTCACTATCTCAGAAATGAACGGCGCCGTGCCGCCCTCACCCAGGCGGATATTGCTGCGCTCCTCGGCGGCCCGTGGAAGGGCCGGGTTTCCTGGTACGAACGCGGCGCAACGCCTCCAACGGACGTAGCCCTTGAATACGAAGCGATTCTAGGCAAGCCGGTCTCCGAACTCCTCGGCGGCGCGTATGAACAGGCCGCGTTCGTCGTACGCCAGCGGGCGCGCGAGCTCTTGAATCAGGATGGCCTTGCGAACACGGCGCGACGCCTACGTCGGCGAAAAACCCTCGAACGTATCGCCGCATGACCCAGATCGCTGACCAACGCTCCATCGTCAGCGTCGACCCCGGCTCGCGTGGGCTCGCCTTTGTATTCTTCGAACGCGGCACGCTTCTCGACTGGGGAACGCGACGGAGGGACGGCGACGAACTCGCCCTCTTGGACCAGCTCCTCGACCGCTGTAACGCGGAGGTGCTTGTCCTCGAAGATCCTGATGCAGCGCGATCGGAACGGAGGCCGCGCGTCCGCCGCTTGCTGAGGCTCATGGCCCGGCACGCCGCGGAACGCGGTATCGCCGTGCACACCGTCTCTCGCTACGAAGTCCGACAAGCCTGGGCAGCGCGCGGCCGAACGAGAAAACACGCGGTCGCCGCCGAAATCGGCGCGATGTTCCCGGAGATCGAACCGCTTGTTCCGCGGATACGGTTGTTCTACGACGGCGAGCAGGCCCGCGCGGATATTTTCGACGCCGCCTCACTTGTCCTCCACGTCTTTCCGGCAGAGGCGCCGATCGCACTGGAGCGCGACAGAGCAGCCTGACAGCGAAGAAAAAGTACAGCGGCGCTGTACTTATGCCGCCTCGTAGAATTCGAGGTCGCCGAGTAGGCTGACACGCAGTCCATTCCCAACCCCAACATAAGAAGAGAAACCGCGAAGGCCGAGCGTGAGCTCTGTCGCGCGGAGAGGGATGGCGAACAAATCTGAGAGAAAGGAGGAACCCATGTCCGAAGCGCTTGTAGTCACAATTCCGTGGCGCGTCCCCGGGACCGATGCGGCGACCGATGATGAAGACACGGTGACGTGCATCTCGTGCCACGCCGTAGAAGCCGATGGCACGCCCGACGAACAGAGCTGGCAGTTCGACCCGCCGGTCTGTCCGGACTGTCTCCGCTGGAAAGCGGTAGACATCGATTGCTGCTAGGCAAATTCCATTCGAGTGTTCCCCACAAAAAGAAAGGAGTGCCATGGCCATCAGTCTCGAACGGCGCGGCCGGAATTGGGCCGTGTACGAGAACGAAACCCTCGTGTGTCTCACGGTTTACAAGAAAGGCGCGAAGGAAGTGGTGAGGCGTCTCGCCTCAACCGGCGCGCGTAACCCACAACGCACCAAAGAAAGGAGAAAGCAGTATGTCCAGCGCAAGCTCTGTTCACAGTAGCAGTCCGTCGTTCCAAGTCATTCCGCTCGGGAAACTCGGCGAGTCGCCGACGAACCCACGCAAGCACTTCGATGCCGCCAAGCTCGAAGAGCTCGGCCACAGCATCAAGGAGGTCGGCGTCCTCGAACCGCTCATCGTCCGCACCCATAAGAACGGGAACGGCAGCGAGTTCGAGATCGTCTGCGGCAGCCGCCGCTACCGGGCCTCCAAACTGGCGGGTCTTAGCGAAGTTCCCGCCACGGTTCGTGCCTTCACGGACGAGGAGGTACGCCTGATCCAGCTCGCCGAGAACGGCGCGCGGGAGGATCTCTCGCCGATCGACGAGGCCGAAGCCTACGCCGCACTCGCGGCGGACGGTCTCGATGCTCCAACGATCGCGAAGACGCTCGGCAAGAAGACGCGCGAAGTCGCGCGCCGCCTGCCGCTTGCCAAACTCCCGAAGAGCGTGAAGGAAGCCCTTGCCTCCGGCCTCGTGACCGTGGGCCACGCCGAGTACCTGGCGCGGATCCCGGACGCGAAGCTCCAGGAGGCGGCGCTCGGCCGCTTCCTCTACGACGCGAACGACAACGGCGAAGGCAAGCCGATCGTCGCCGCGGTGCCGCTCGCGGTCGCGAAGCGGATCGTCGAGGAAGAGTTCATGACCGCGCTTTCGGCCGCCATCTTCGATCCCGAGGACCCGACACTCTCACCCCTTGGCGCCTGCTCCACATGCCCGCATCTTGCGGGGAACAACCCCGATCTTTTCGGCGACGTGAAGGCGAAAGCCGTCTGCACGAACCCGAAGGACTTCCGCGTGAAGGTCGAGAACCACCTCGCGAAGCTCCGGGAATCCGGCTACACCGTGCTCCTCTCGAAGAACGAGCTGAAACGCGCCTTCCCCTACGCCGGAAGCGACGAGCTCGGGAAAGAGTTCGTCGACCTCGAGCGCATGTGCCTCGATGACCCGAAGCGGCGCACCTACGAGGAACTCCTCGGACGGGGCGAGAAGCTGAAGACCGTCTTTGCCTTGAAGGACGGCCGCGTGCGGAAGCTCTATCCGGCGAAGGAAATCCGGAGCGCGCTCGTCGCCTCCGGCCACGCGTTCGCCAAGGAGAAGAAAGCGCAGCGGCCGGGCAACGGCCAGGATACCGCCCGCTCTGCCGCGCGTCTCGAGGAGATCGGGAACGCCGCAGTAAGCCGCGAACTCGCGGCAAACCTCCGGAGCGTGAAGCTCACGCCCGGCGGCTGGATCGATCTCTTACTCCAGATCGCGGTCGTGCTCGAAGGCTGGCGAATCGAGGGAGTAATCCGCCGCCATGGGTTCGATGGCACGGTCGAAGAGTTCAAGACGAAACGCGAACGGATCGTCGCGGACCGCATCGCCGCCATGACGGATGCGGAAAAGCGCGCCTTCCTCGTCGATCTCCTGATCGGCGATTGGATAAGCACACTGGACAAGGCGCAACAGGAGCTCTACCGGCACGTGCTGAAGCTCGCGGGTGTGAACTTCGCGAAGGTCGCGAATGGCGCGATCGACGCGGCGAAAAGGAAGGCGGTGGAGTCGAAGCGGACTCCGAAGCCTCCCATCGCCGCGAAGACCGTACGAACGCCGAAGAACGCAGCGTCGAAGCAATCGTTGCACTAACGGGCGGTTCGCTCCGCTCAAGAAAGGAGGTGACTACCCATGGATCTCGTATTGAAGCTCCGCGAACTGCGCCGGCTGCGCGGCCTCTCGCAGAAAGAAGCGGCGCTCTCGTCTGGAATCGGTGAGAAGAGCTTGAGTTCCTTCGAAACCGGCGAGCGCATTACTTCGATCAAGCTCGCCCAGCTCCTCGCGCTCCTCGCCGTCTACGACGTCACTCCCGCCGAGTTCTTCGGCGGCAAGGTCGAAGCCGATGTCTTCGGCGAGCTCGAACGACTGAGCGCTTCCGAGTTGGACCTCGTCCGCGAACTGCGCGCGCTCCCCGAGCGAGCCCGCACTCGCGTCGAAACGAAGCTCGCTGACGTGATCGAAACAGCGCAGGCGCTGTCCTCGCCGGCACCGCTCCGCGCCGTCCGTTAACGCGGCGGCAATTCCTTCCTCTCGCGCCGTCTCCGGCGCACTAACCCTCAACCCCAAAGAAGGAGTCATTCAATGGCTGCACTAGCACCCGTGTCTCCAGCGGTCCGGCCCATCGCCGGCCTCATCTCCCACTGCGGCACCTCGCTCATCGGGCGCCAGGATCTCCTCGGACTTCCGACCCCGGATGCGACCGATACCCACAAGCCGATCCCGCATGCCATGCTGGTAGGCGCCCTCATCGAAGCCCTCGGCTACCGTCGTCTCAACGTCGTCGAGGACCAGTACGCGGTCTCGCCGGACGGCATGCGCATGTTCGGCGTCCTCGCCCTCGACATCGAGGAGAACGGCGTCAGGGTCTCGATCGGGATCAGGAACTCGCACGACAAGTCCTGCTCGGTCGGGATCACGGTCGGCTACAAGGTCTTCGTCTGCGACAACCTCGCCTTCCACGGCGACTTCCAGACCCTGACCCGCAAGCACTCCAAGAACCTCGTGATCCAGGATGTCTTCGCGGTCGCGATCGACCGCATGCACCGGAACTTCGCCCCGATGCTGAACCAGGTGAACGCCTGGAAAGGCTACGAGCTGCCGGATGCCGCGGCGAAGCTCGTCATCTACCGCGCCTTCATCGAAGACGATCTGCCGGTCCCGAAGCACCTCGCGAAGGACGTGCACCGGCACTACTTCGAGCCAGAGTACGACGAGTTTCGGCCCCGCACGATGTGGAGCCTCTCGAACGCGTTCACTTCGGCCTTCAAAGAGTTGGAGCCGGTGCCGCGCTTCAAGGCGACGGCCAAGCTTGCGCCCTTCCTCGCCGGCGTGCCGGACTTCGGTGTCGCTCTGCCATTCGTGCCGGCAGCGTTGCCGTCATGAGCGACGAGGAGCGGTGCCCGCTCATAGAGGCGAACGCGCTGTACGCGGAGCTGAACCAATTCACCGGTTCCACCGAGTTCTATCCCCACTGGTTGCCGGGCTTCCGCTACACCGAAGGCGTGCGATTTCTCGCCGAGCGTGCGTGCTGTTACTGGCTCATCGATCTCATCGCGAGTCTGCAGGTCAAAGCACTGAAAGACGCGTGGCTGCGGGAGTTTCAGTTGTGGGAGCTCTTCGTCAAGGACAAACGCGGCGTACTTGTCTGCTCACGCGACAGCGATGACCAGGCGTTCCGTCAAGCAATCGAAGCGACCGACTTTCCGCTTGCCTACGTGCATCTCTACGTGGAGGGCGGCGTGCTCATGTTGCCCTCCGAGCACTGAAAGGCGGCGATCATCTTTAACCACGTCGTCGTAATCTGCAGCTGCGCCCATTCAAAACGCGACCATTGGTGCACGAAGTCCAAACCACGCGGCGCCTGTCTCCTCTGTGCCTGTCCAGCCTTCACTCCTGAACCTGTCTGCGAGTGCGGGCACGGGTTGAAGGCTCACTCGGCAGGTCGCTGCCACGAGGGAGACGGCTGCACCCGATTTCGACCGAAATGCCCATGACAACCGGGAACTCACCCGCTTGCCGAGAAAGGAGAAGACCACACGGAGCGTCCCCGAGGCTGACGAGGCCTGACCGATCATTCACCCCGACCAATCCTGGCCGGGGTTTTTCTTAGTCGTCCTCCTGCGGGAGCGTTCGACGGGTAATTATCCAACCGTCGCTAGAAATACTTCGTAAGCATGCGAGGAACGTCAGACAACTTCGCGGTTGTCTCAAATCGCATTTTCGCGCCTTCACCTTGCGAGACGACGACGTGCTCCAGTCGTGGCGATCCGACGATTCCCTGCCGAATTGTTCCAACTCGAATAATGCCGAACCCGCTCGCTTTGTCTCGGTTGAAGACAAACTTAACGCAGAGCGGGTTATGTTCATCAACATCGTCGCTCGGCTTCAGGTCGCAATCGCTGACTGTCCAGTCAACGCGGGCCATGTGCGCAGGACCAGTGTGAAGCCATTCATCGAGCGATTGCGAAGGCAGCGAGGAGTCTAGCGTTCGAACGTCAAGCAGCCTCCCGTAGGTCACCACCTTACCAAAGTCGGTGATGACCCCGGGAAGGTCCGAGAGTTTCGTGAGCGATGACGCCCTCGGCGCCACTTGAATGTAATCCAGATGAGCGCGGCCGGTCACTCCGTGGCGATGCGTGCCGACTCGGAGCATTCCATAACCGCTTACGCCAGCTTTGTTGAACTGAAAGCGTACGCAAAGGTGCTTGTCGCGACGATCGCAATTACAGCAGTTGCTGACATCCCACTGCACCTGATCAATTCTCGCGGGCCCTGCCCGGAGCCATTCAGCAAGAGACTGGGATGGTAGCGTCGGATCGAGCACGGACACATTGATGGCCTTCGCGTAGTCGACCGGCGTGCTGCCAGGCGCAGCCCAACCACTCGTACAAATCGCGGCCAGAACGCAAGAAGTTACTAGTCGTGATATCGCCATTATTGCTTCCCGCATCCGCAATCGCGAACGGCTGGCGTGGTGATGACATAATATGCATCAGCGTCGTTCGAAAAGTCTCCAGGAAACTGCCCGCCTTCCGTGATGACCCGCATGCGGGCCTTATGCCCGGGCCACTGATCGATGATTACAATGCCAGGCTGGCCAGACGCGTTCACACCCTGCCCCAGATAAATGCCAGAGTTCTTGTGGGATTCTTCTTTACCCGGATAGTAGCCGTAGGGCATCGTCGCTATGGCGGTGCCGATTGGGATGTCGCTGTTATTCATCACGGGCATTCCGGGGTGCCAGCAGGCATGGCAAGGAGCACCGGTAAACGCTCTCGTGAGAGATACGCACTGATCGTCTGTTCCATAGAACTGTGGCGCTTCGGCGCCCCAACGGCGCGTGAGAGGAGCGAGTCTCGGATCGCTCAAATCAGCGGCGTAGCTACGACTGTCGCTCTTCTGCAGTGGCCCAACAAAGTTCGCCGGATACACTTTCAGCCCGTCGAGGTCAAGCAGGTTAACCGGATCATTGCCGGCGTACCCATAGAGGCTTGTGTCGCCGCCAGCGAAACCGATCGGGTCCTTTGTCGTCCAACGTCCGGTCGCTGCTTCATAGTCCCTGGCGCCGAAGCGCACGAGGCCCGTGTTAACATCGTAGAGTCCCCCTGCGAATCCGAAGGGCTGGAAACCGGGGAGGGAGTCGTAGACGACGTTGCCGAATTCGTCGTAATCCATCCGTTGCATAACGAGGCCCGTGGCGGTGTCAACGATGAGCCGGGGCGATCCGAGGTGGTCGGATATGATCCGGTAGGTGACTCCGCCTCGGATCATGTAGTCGGGCACATTCACTCTGGTTCCGTACACGAACCTGCTCACGAGATTTCCGGAGCCATTCAGCTCGGCCGCCACGCGGAGGCCGCTCGAATAGAGGAAGCTCTGGACCAGCACGCCGTTGAGCTTCTTTCCGATTCGCCGATTCGCACCGTCGACGATGTACTCGACTCTCGTTCCGTCCGGCAGGTTCACACTCAACAGATTGCCAATTTCGTCGTACGCGTAGCGGCTCGTACCAACGTCGGTTATTTTAGCCGAAAGCTCGCCATTGGCGCTGTACTGATAGGTACTGGCGCCATAGGTCAGGAGCCTGTCCTGCGCGTCGTATGAGGCAACGTCTCCCGCCGAGCCGACGATTCGAGCCACGCGGTTGTTGTTCTCGTCGTACCGATAGGTCGCCGTGGTGTTGCCGTCACGCATTACGCCGGTTAAGCGGCCGGCATCGTCATAGACGTAGTCGATGGCATGGGCGTCGCCCCCAATTGTTTCGACCGTATGCTGAATACGACCGACTGCGTCTCGCGTGAACTGTTGAGCGAAGAGATTATTGCCATTCGTCGAGGCGGTGTATTGCGCGGGTTCCGCGAACTCGTTGTAAGCGTAAGCGTCGGAGATCGTGCCGATTGACGAGGTGACGAGCAAACCGCTCTGCGGGCCATATGTCAGTGTGAGCGCTCCCGCACGGGTGAGAAGACGGTCGCCGTCGTAGCCGAACGATATCGTGTCGGTCCCGATGGTCTCGCTTGCCACGGTGAGAAAGTTATCATAGCTCCATCGGATAGATCCGGAGACAGGACCGGTCCACGTGGTGCTTGTCAAGAGGCCGGTTGTGTAACCGAGCGACAGCTGCCCGTTATCCGGCGCCGTGACCGACGAAAGCACTCCGCTCTGTTGATCGTACGAGTAAAGATAGGTTCCACGGGCGATACCAAGGCTGGTTAGCGTTCCGAGTGCCGCGTCGTATGAGAGTGCGACCGCCGTTCCGTCCGGGCGGATGATGGCGGTGAGCTGCCGGTCGCGGTTGTAGCGGTATGTCGTCGCGCCGGCTCCGCTGGCAGTGGGAGGAGTGTAGCTCGCAGCCTGGTCGCCCGCGGTGAATGCGAACGCGTGCGGCGGCCGCGACGGCGGGGTGACCGAGGTCAGATTGCTATTCGGGTCATAGGAGAACGTCACCACGCGTCCGTCGGGCAGGGTTTGTGATATCACGCGATCGGCATCGTCGTAGCCGAACGAGCTGACGCGGTTGAGCGGATCGGTGATCGTGGCCAGCCGTTGCTTCCCGTCATAGCTGAACGCCACCGCTCTCGATCCCTGCTGGAGGGTTGTGAGCTGGCCGCTCCTGTAACTGAACGAGACGGGCGCGCGGAGCGGCCTCGCGACGGACGAAGGCCGGCCCTTAGCATCGGTGACAAGAGTGACGGTTCGCCCCAGAGGGGATGTCGTCGTGGCGGTCAGCGTAGGCTTGTCGTAGGTGCGGTTCCAGGAAGCATTATTGATCGTCAGCGTCGAACTCAATCGGGTGAGAGACAACGGATCGGTGCTGTTCGCTAGCGTCGCCGTCTGCGTCGTGAAGATCTTCAGCGTCTGCCCTCCGGCAGTTGTGGTCGACGACGCGGTGAATGGCGACTGCATTCCGAAGCGAGGACTGGCTCCCGTGATGCTGGTGGCCTTGCTTCCGTCCGGAGCCGTGGCCGTCGTGGTGACGTCAGCGAATGTGAATTTCGATGTCGTGCCGTCCGGCGCAACGACTACACGGGATTCGGAGATATCGGGGGAGTTCAGTACGTTGTAGGTGTGCGTTCTCCCTTCCGCCGAGGTGCGGGTCACGGAGTAGGACTGGCCGGTGTCGGTTCGATGCAGTGTGATGGACATTCCGTCCGGACCTTGATCGTCGATCACGCCGCCCTTCATGTCGTAATGATAGGTATGCTGTCCACTCCGAGGATCGGTGAGCGATTCCAACAGGCCGGCCGTGCCGTAGGTGAACGCGTAGGACTCGTTCGCAGGGTTCGAGATGCTGGCGAGCTTGCCGCCAGTGCCCATTGTGAGCGTCGTTCGCTGGCCGCCGGGCGCGACGATCGCGAGCGGCTTGCCGGTGGCCTCGCGCTCGATCACCGTTTCCCTGCCGTCGATGTCGGTAACACCAGTTACGAAGCCGTTCGCGTCGTACGTGAAGGTGAGGAGAGCCAGGCCTGTCAGAGGATCGAGCGTGCGCACATGACGGCCTCCCCCGAAGACGTAGACCTCACTTGCATCCGCGGACGGGATGATCGTGTCCCCGCGACTCAGCCTCGGAAAGACGTTATCGGCGCGGCGGACGAGGTTGATACTAAAGTCTGTGAAGTAGACGCTCCCATCCGGACTGATGCCTACCCCGAACGGCGAAAGATCGGTCGCTCGCCCAAGCGTCCCATTTGGCGGAAGAGTGAAGGGCGGATAGTTGAACGTTCCCAGCAGTCGGTGGAACGCACCATCGGTCGTGACGG
>Ga0247680_1000055_pt1 | contig 66026 bp, 59 predicted proteins | sample CNK21_metaG_FD_182803 | JGI IMG/M metagenome (GOLD analysis project Ga0247680, IMG submission 182803) | Soil microbial communities from Purdue University Martell Research Forest, Indiana, United States - CNK21 | ecosystem: Environmental > Terrestrial > Soil > Temperate forest > Bulk soil...
TCCAATCAATCCCTGCGGTTTCCAGGGTGCGGATCTTGACTTTCTCTCCGGCGGTCTACGTTCTGTTTGCTCAACCTCCGTCTCACTGTCTCACCAAACTACAAAATTCCCGCCAACTCCTTCCAATTCCTCGACTTCCCCGCGTCTCATTCGAATGATAAGTACCCAGGTACTGTATCTTGACAGTAATCCAATTCCCTGCTATCATTGCCCATGTTTCGCTCGTACCAGCCTCTCTCCCGCCGGACTCTCCGTTGCCTTTGCTTTGGCGGATTTATACATCCGTCCCTTTTTCGCATGCTGGCAGCCCTCCCCACCCGTATACAGAACATCACTCAGCGGGAGCGCCTCCATCTTCCACCAGCCACAAATCCTCAGTCACCCGTCGCTAACTCCTTTACAATCCGCACTTCCATAAAACCAGCTCGTAACCCCTTTGGAATCCGCACTTCCAAAACACAGGACTTAAAACCCTTTAGAATGAACACTTACAAAAAAACCGGGGTAGGGGGCCCCTCATGCATAACCAGCTGATGGTTACTCACAAATCCGCTGAACCCGCGCCTATGCCACGATACAATAGATAGATGAGCGTCAAGCTGATCGCTTTGGATATCGACGGCACGCTTCTGGACAGCCGGTGGCTGCTTCCCCAGGCCAACCGAGAGGCTATCGCTGCTGCTACCCGGCGCGGAATCGAAGTCGCGCTTGTTACAGGCCGGCGCTACGACTTTGCGCTCCCCATCGCCCGCCAGATCGAAGCGCCCCTGACCATGATCGTCAGCAATGGAGCAGTGATTCGCACGCAAGACGGGGAGACCCACCTGCGGCACTTGCTCTCCAGGCACACCGCCGAGCGCGTTCTGGAACTTACCCGCCCGTGGCGAGATTCCACGGGAGTCGTTTTTGACCGCCGGCGTGAGAATCAAATCATGCTCGAATCCATGAATTCCGACGACCCCATCCGTACCGCCTACTACACGCGCAATCGCGAGTTCCTGGGAGTGGCCAACCCCCTCGAGAGCTGCCTGACCGAAGATCCCCTCCAGGTGATGCTGAGCGGCGACGTTGCGCGGATGCGAGAAGCGGAAGCAGCGCTTCGCGGCGCGGCGTTTGTGGCGGAGTTCGCGCTGGCCGCAACCGTTTACGAAACTCGAAACTTTTCGATGATCGACGTCATCAATCCGGTGTGTTCCAAAGGCGCGGCACTGGCGGAATGGGCTGCGCTGCGTGGCGTGGCGCGTGAAGAGGTGCTCGCCATCGGCGACAATCATAACGACCTGGAAATGCTCGCGTTTGCCGGCATTCCCGTGGTCATGGGAAACGGCGTGGCCGAATTAAAAGGCTTCGGCTGGCACGAAACCGCAAGTAATGACGAAGGCGGCGTCGCGGCTGCCATTGAACATTTTGCGTTGCGAGAGGCGGCCCCGTGCGCCTGATGCGATTTTTGTTGTCCTGCGCGTTGCTCTTCGCGGCGGCGCCGTCTTTGCGAGCAGAGTACATCGATCTGCGGAATGGCCAGCGGCTCCATGTGACGAGTTACCAGCTTATTGGCGAGAGATACCGGCTGCAAATGGAGGGCGGAGTCGTGGAAGTCGCGGCGGACGAAGTCGTTTCCATCGAACCCGAGGACAGGTTTGCGCCGCTTCCTCCGGAGGCGATTGCGACGGCGCCGTTCCGAGAATTTGTGAAGGCTGCGGCGGCGCGTTACAGTTTGGATGCGGATCTAATCTCCAGCGTGATTGCCGCGGAATCGAATTTCGACCCGAAGGCCATCTCGAAACGAAATGCGCGTGGCCTGATGCAACTGCTTCCGGAGACGGCGGCGCGCCTCGGAGTGCGCAACATTTTCGATCCGCAAGAGAACATCGACGCAGGCACGCATTATCTGCGCGACCTGCTCCAGAGATATAACAACGACCTGGCGCTGGCCTTGGCTGCCTACAATGCGGGACCGGAGCGAGTTCAGCAGTACGGCCGAGTTCCGCCGTATGTCGAGACGGTTTCGTATATTCGCCGGGTGAAGCGCGCCTACGAGAAAAGCAAATCAGGTGGCTCGGCTAAGGCCGCGCCCATTCCGCCCGCCGAGAAAAAATCTCCCGCCGCGGGTGCAAAGCCGCGCAAGCCCCCGGCGAAACCCTCAGCAGACTTCTTGAATTGAACTCCCGTCTGAGCCAACAGCGACGACGCGAACTCAGACGAACGACTCCAACAAAGGTTGAAAGACTTTCAGCATCATCCAATTTCAATACTATGGTTGCGGTGGATTGGGATTCGGCGGCTGCAGTGGAGGATTCGGTTGCGGGTTCATCGGGTTCGGTGGTGCGCTTGACGGGTTTTGCCCCGGCGTTCCGGCTGGAGTGCCAATGGCAGCTGGCGCCGAACTTACCATGCCCATGTCTTTCGATGGATCCCAGATAAATTCGAACAGGCGATAATTATGTGCCTTTTCGTAAACCATCACAGAGCCTTGATTCACCTTACTCCCCACGCCGATGATATTGCCGCCGACGATGGTCGGTGTATCGCCCAAAGGCACGTTCTGAGAGTCAGCTCCTGAACCGCTCGATTCGGTCCCTTGCGCGCCAGTGCCTGTTCCCGTTCCGCTTGCGGGAGCCCCCGGAGTGGCACCGGGCGTGGCTCCAGTCTGCGGACTGCCGCCCTGCACACCAGTAGGTGCCCCAGGAGCCGGCGGAGAAACGCCGGGAGCCCCGGCCCCAGGTTGGCCCGCGACGGGAAGTTTTATGCCGCTCGTTTGCGGCTTAAGGCTGCCGATGAGTTGTCCAGAGGGGCCAACATAAATCAATCGCCAGGAGCCATCCTCCTTATTCATAGGATCTTTGTAGGCCTGACGCATGAATCGAATGTTGCCGATTTTGGGCTTTACCAAATCGTCCATGGAGTTCGGGAAACGCCCAAACTTGAGGTAGTAGAGCTTGATGCCACGCTCATATTGCTTGCCGCGCCAGATCATCTCCTGCTCTTTTTCACGGCGGCCTTGGGTAATGATGCGCAAGCCGACCGACATGGTGGCGATTAGAATGAGAGCAGTGATAGCCACGACGATCAGCAAGGCATATCCACGCTGGTTTTTCGTCTCTTTCGCAGGTGTGGGCTTTCTGCTCATGTGTTATGCGGACGGTGGAGCGGCCTGCTCTTCGAGAGGCGCCTTTCCTGGAAGCCCGCTCGAAATTTCCTGAAACTCGAGATCGGCGTTACCGATTTTTAGGATGCGATAGCGGCCCAGCAAGGTATCTCCCTCAGTTACGATGTAAACATCTTCACCATCGGTAATGAAAGCGCGGCGCGGCGAGCCGGTCGGGACAGTGCCGTAGCCAAAGTATTTTAGGTTCGGGGGCAGCTTCGCTTCCGTAGGGGCCGGAGAAGGAGGAGGAGGAGGAGGTTGCTGTTTGTCGGCTTTGGCTTTTTGCACTTCCGCCGGCGAGGGAGGAACGATCAAACTGAAAGGATTACGACCGTTGCTCTTGTACTCGGTTTTTTGCGCGCGCTCCAATTCGGGCCAGCGAATTTGCGGGTTCTCCACCGCCAAAACTTTGTAATTCTGAATGGAGTTGGCCGTTTGTATGGCAGGCGTATGCCGGTTTCGTTCGAAACTCCAAACAAACCCAGCGATCACCACCAGCACCACCAGCAGGATCACTTGTTGGCTCTGCTTCATGCCGCATTCCTGAAATACGTTCTGACGTGGAGTCCCACGCGGATGGCACCTGTAGCCGCTTCGTTCCGCGTATCGCTCGCGAGTGCCAATCCATCAACCACGTAAAAGCTCCTGGAGCGTTGCAAGCCGTTCACGAACCGCACAACGCTGCCATAGTCGCCGCTGACGGTTGCCTCGATACTCACCTCGACCATGCCGCGTTCGGGAATTTCCTTCGGCTTGTAAGCACGGTTCAGAATCTGAAGACCAGATTTCTTCGCGATTTCATCGAGCTCGGCGGTCATGGAAGAATAGCCAGTGCTCTCGGGGGGCAGGGATTGTTCGAACTTCTCACAATCTTTCCGCGTGGCAGGCATATTGTCTTTGATGTCCTGCGCCGACTTGATGTCGCCCCGAAGCACCTTGAGCTGCAAACTTTGAGCGTCGAATTCGGCTTGCGGGGTGTGGGGCGAGGAGGCCAGCTGCCAACTGTATACGGCCAGACCGACGTCCGCGGCCAAGAGCAAACCGAGCACTGTGAATATGGCTCGCTTTTTAAATGTGAAGTCCTGCTGCATCAGCTCCTCGAATACTCCGCAGTGAGCGACACTTCGATCTGGTCTCCACCCGCCACCGATGTGGGCTTATGCTCATCGTTCAGTTCTATGTGCGTAAAAGTTTTTGAGTCTTCCAGTGCTTTCAAGAACTTGAGTTTGGCTTCGTTGCTGGTGGCGCCAACGATAAATTTCACTTCGACGCGGCCCTTATCCTGTACAGGCGAGATGCTGACAACGCGCACGCCGGCGGGCAGCACTCTCTCCAGGTCCATGAACATCAGCGTCCAGTTGAAACTGCGCGCGTCGATGAGTTTGTTGATGAAATCCGCACGGTCGTGGAGCTTGGCATTCTCCTGGAGAGCAAAAAAGCGCTCGAGATTAGTGCGCCGTTGTTCAAGTTCCTGCACCTGCTGAAGGATTTTTTCGGATTTGGCTCTCATCTCCGCGTTGGCCTTGCGCGCCAGGTAGACGTGCCAGCCCAAGCCCAAAAACACCATGACGGCGAGGGCACCCAAGAGACTAGAACCGGCCAGAAATTTCCGGTGAGCCACAAGAGGCTTTGTCGCCAGATTGAGCCGAATCTTCATTCTTCTCCTGTTACTCCCCCGCCTGAAGCGCGAGCCAAGCTATTCTAGCCGCGCAGCAACATCCAACCGACAAGACCGTCCAGTTCGCGGTCCGCAAGCGCTCGAGCATCCGCGGGGATACGCCCGTCAGAGACGGCGGTATGGAGGAGTGAGCGGACCTCGCAATGAAACTCCTCCTCCAACGGCCGCACAAATTCGGGCAAGCGAGCACCCAGACCCGCAACACGCACGGACTGAATGCCCTCTTGCCATGTGTCCTGGTAATAGGCAGCGACCGGATAGATGTCTTCGAGCAGCATGTACGGTGTGAGATCCGCGCCGCGCGCAGGCAATTCTGTGCATCGGTAGCCGAAGAGGACGCCTTCGCGGACGATCGCGGTCGTCAGAGAATGGCCGGAAACTCGCGCGAGGAGGGTGGGACGATGCTCATCAACCAACGCAATCGCTGCCAGCGAGGAACTGAGAACGACGCCGGGGTGAAGTCCCGCGGCCTCGGCAAGGGATTCGTATTCGCGGATGATGCGCAGGCGAGCCAGGGCGGTGACTACGTCCACGCCAGCATCGCGCGCATCTTGCCTCATATAGGAGATAAGCGTTTCGTCGACTTCGAAGGGGACGCTTTTCTTCAACTTCCATCGCAACATGGGCTCGGCTTCCTCGCGCGAGCGGGGAAAGTCGTCGAAATGCTGGACAAAGACACGGATGACAGGGTCTGGCAGAATCAGCGCCAAGCTCTCATCCTTGGCGCGTATACGGGAGCAGACGCCGGAAATGGCTGTCTTCAGGGCCGCGCCATTCACGATATTGGCTTCAACCGCGGAAGGCACCAGGGCGCCCGGTGGAAGAACCTCGACGGCAAAATTGTCCAATCCTCCGGTCCTCGTCCAGCGGGCGCCGGCGACACGATCCAAGCTGATTTCGATGGCCAGCGGCGGATGCGGTGTGGCGTCCAGCCAACTCGCAAGGTGGCGGATAAATTCGCTTTTGTAAATTCCCCTGCGGAAAGTCGCCGTGCTACTCAACGAAGGTCACCTTGTTGATTTCCTTGAGCGTCGTGGTGCCCGCGCGGATTTTGGCCAGGCCGCTTTCGCGCAGGGTGATCATTCCTTCTTCGCGAGCGATGCGCTTGATTTCGGAAGTCGGCCTACGGTCGACGATCATCTCGCGAATGCGATCCGTCAAATCCAGCAGCTCGCAGATCGCCGTGCGCCCATGATAACCCGTACCGGAGCATTCCAGGCAGCCTGCGCCCTCGGAAAGGACGACGGACGCCCACACCGCGGGATCGAGGCCAGCTTCTTTTAGTTCGGCCGGCGAATAATTTTTTTGCCGTTTGCAATTCGGGCAAATAACGCGAACAAGCCGTTGCGCCATGATGCAGTTGAGGGCGGAGACGAAATTGTAAGGCTCGACGCCCATGTTAATAAAGCGTCCGATTACATCGGTCACGTTGTTGGCGTGGACAGTGGTAAAGACCAGGTGCCCGGTGAGAGCGGACTGAATGGCGATTTGAGCGGTCTCCTGATCGCGAATTTCGCCGACCATTATTTTGTCGGGGTCATGGCGAAGGATGGAACGCAAGCCGCGCGCGAAGGTGAGACCCTTTTTCTCGTTCACCGGAATTTGCGTGATTCCCTTGAGCTGGTACTCGACGGGGTCTTCGATGGTGACGATCTTGTCCTCGTCGGTCTTGATTTCGTTGATAGCGGCATAGAGGGTGGTGGTCTTGCCGGAACCCGTTGGGCCGGTGACGAGCACCATGCCGTACGGCTCTCGAATGTAACGCCGGAAGCGACGCACTTCCAAGTCAGAGAAACCAACCACGTCCAAGCTCAGGCTCTGGAATTTTTCAGAAAGCGTTTCTTTATCCAGGACACGGAGTACCGCATCTTCGCCGTGGCTGGCGGGCATGATGGAGACGCGGAGGTCGATGAAGCGGCCTTTGTACTTCACGCGGAATCGTCCGTCTTGCGGGACGCGACGCTCGGCGATGTCCAGGTCGCTGAGAACCTTAATGCGGGAGAGAACCGTGGAATGCCACTCTTTGGCAATCGGTTGCATGGCGTGTTGCAGAACTCCGTCGATGCGGTACTTGACGGCCACTTCGGTGTCACGAGCTTCGATGTGGATGTCACTCGCACGCCGTTCCAGAGCGGTGAAGATGATCGTTTCCACGAGCCTGACAACCGGACTGACGGTGCTATCGCGCGTCAGGCGGTCGCCGGATATGGTCTCTTCGCTTTCTTCTTCTTCCTTGGAAACTTGGAGAGTAAAAGCTTCGGTAGCCTGCTCCAGGACGCGCTGCGACTGCTCGGTTCGCTTCAGGAGGTCGCCAATTTGACGAGCGGTGGCCACCTTAATGGCTAACTTTTTCCCAAGCAACAAAGGCAGTTCGTCACTCAGCAGGACCAGGCTGGGATCGGCGACGGCGATCGAAAGCGTATTGTTTTGCACCTCAAGAGGCACAAAATTATAGCGAAACATCAAGTCCGCGGGGATGGTGCGGAAGAGCTCCGGGTCAATGTGCTGCTCGCTTAGATCGACAAAAGCGCAGCGATATCTGCCGGCAAGTTTGCGGGCAAATTCTTGCTCGGGAACGGCATCCGCGCCAACGGCGGGAGTCCAATTGTGTTCAGTTGTAGCCACGGTTTCCTTACCTTACTTTACCGCTCCGCCCGTGAGGGAGAAGGAGAAAATCGGCAGATAGAGTGAAATCAGGATAAAAGCAACGAGCAATCCCATGAAGATAAGGATAGTGGGCTCGATAACGGCCACCAGAGCTGAAAGCCTGATGCTAACTTCCTCCTCATAGAACTCGGCGATGCTGGTCAGCATGGGAGCCAATGCACCGCTGGATTCGCCGACCTCGATCATGTCCAAAGCAAGTGTCGGCATGGTGCCCCGAGTGGCCAAAGCGCTATGAAGCGATTCGCCTTCGCGGACCATCTGGGTGGCTTGCGTGACCGTGGAGCGGACGAGCTTGCTGCTGATAGCGTCAGCGGCCGTTTGCAAACCCGCAACCAAGGGAGTGCCCCCGGTCAGAAGCGTGGCCAGCGTGCGCGAAAATTGTGCAACTTGGAATTTCAGGAGCGTGTCGCCGAGAACGGGTATGCGGAACTTGAGGCGGTCGAAGGCTTCACCTCCTTCTTCCGTCCTGGACCAGAGAAAAACGCCAACCACGGCAGCAACCACGAGCGCGGTGGCGCCGATTACGACGAAGCGATAATCGACAGTGAGCGCGATAAGGAAGCGAGTGGGCCCCGGCAATTGCACGTGCAGATCGTCATATAACAGAGCGAATTTGGGAATCACAAAGGTCACGAGATAGGTGACGATGATCGACGCGACGGTTATGAGAAGTACGGGATAAACCAGGGTTGCGAGAATCTTTTTCTTAACTCCAGTGCTGACACGCTGGTAGGCAATGTAATAGTCCAAAACGCCGGGCAAGTTTCCGCTCTTCTCGCCGGCGAGAATTGCCGTGGCGTAGACCTTGGAAAACACACCGGACTCAGTGATTGCCTCGGAAAGTGACTTACCTTCTCGAACGCGGTCACGGACCTGGGAGAGCACGGGACGAAGTTTAGGAGAGGTGGCGCGGTCGGCCAGAAGATCCAGAGCGCGGAGAATCGGCAAACCGGCTTTGATGAGGGTATTGAACTGCTGATTGAGTATCAGGAAGTCAGAGCCGCCGATCTGCCGCTCGCTGCCCGGTTTTATGAATGCTCGGAGCAGGCTGCTGCGAGTTTTGACGGAATAGACAAACAGGCCCCTCTCAGCCAGCTTCTGGCGCGCCTCGGCCAACGAACCTGCAGCCTCGACGTGCGAGAAAACCCGGCCGTTTGCATCCGCAACACGGCAGACAAACTCCCCCATGCTTCAAGTTTACCTCATTAGCTAATATGCGGTGTAGTGGCTGATGGTTGGCTGTGCTCCCCAGAGAAACGCCGGCACATTTTGAGACGAATTTCAGCTTAAGGCCTGGATTCGGCTTGCGGTTCGCCGTTTACGATGGCAACGCCGGAAGGGACTTCAAATCGAAATAGAGACTCCGGAAGTTGTGGATCGAAGCGCCAATCGGCGAACTTGAACTCGATCGCGACTCCTCCCTCTTCCAGCAATAGGACGCGGGCAAGATCTCCACGTGCCGGGGAGATCTCAAGGTAAACAGATTCCTTTGAGCCGGTCTCCTGCTTTTCCTTCACATCGTTCGCAGTGTGCTGTGGCTTGCTTTCTTCACCGCGCAGGGGGCAATACAAAACAATGTTGCCTGGGGTATCAGGCTTTTCAACCGTGGTGGGCTCAATGCTGGAGCAAATCCGCGACAATTTCATTTCCCCTGCAAGCAGCGCCAGCGGCGTTCGCCAATCCGTGCTTTGCTTTGCTGGGACACGCGTCACGGTATGATCGGCGGGGACGTAGAACCAGGCCGTCTTGCCGTCCACCAGGAACAGGTTCTTTTCCGGCGCCTCGTATTCCCAACGCATTTTCCCCTTTCGACGAAAATAAACGGTACCTGCTTCCGATCTAATGACGCGATGGTCTTCGGAGTAACGCTCGAAGAATCTCGCTTGCATCGTATGCGCAGGCCGATAGCGCGCCTCCAATAGACTCACGAGATGGTGAGTATCTGCCGTGCCGGAAACTAGCGAAAATAGGCCAAGAACCAGGCCAAAGAAGATCGTCATGCTGCTCAGTTTAGCAGGTCTTTTCTTACAGGGCAGGAGACGCCGATGTGGCAACTCCGGCCGGATTATAGCGGGTAATTTTTTGTTGATCAGAATAGAAGCTACGCTGGCCTGATGTTCCCCTATTGAGTGGGTCTGCGTTGATCGTATAGCCAGACGCCGGGACTGAGGAGTTGTCCTGCACATAGGTGAATCGATAGCCGCTCTTGCTTCCGCCTGCGAGCGAGGGATCGAGCAGACAAGCTGCAACAGCCGTCGCCGGGCAAGGCGATACCCCGCCATCGCCCAAATCGGAGAGGGTGGCCGAATATCCAACTGTGGGATAGGTCGACGAATAGGCGACCTCGGAAGTACTAACGATATGAATGGAGCTTACGGCAGAAGCTTCATTGGCGGACATTCTGGCTTGCAGAAAGCTTGGTAACGCAATCGAAGTCACGACAAGGATGATCGCCACAACGATCAGTAATTCTATGAGAGAGAATCCTGCTGGTCTTCTTCGCATTTGAGATCCGGCAAAGCTTTGCGCACGATTTGTAAGAGACGTAATTCGCAATCGTAAGATGGAGCAATCCGAAGACCGTTTCCTAAGTCCTGTCGATCTGAAGCGTGATGCTTCATGTTGAAACGTTTGAGCTAAAATTGTGCTTTTCTGGACAAGATCTGGCGCCTGCGAGACGGTTACCGTCAGTTCTGGCTGCTCCTTGTTTAAGCGTTAAGCGCTGCTCCTGTTTTAACGGTTGTGAGTTGGCGCTGGGGGCGAACTTCGCGAAGGACAAACTGCTGGACGTAAAAGAAAAGAGCACGGAACGGATGTCCCGTGCTCTTTTCGATTCGCGAACGGACCCAATGACTGGTAGCTGATCCGCCCAGACGTTCAAGCAAACTACTGAAGCGGGTTCAACCCAGACGTGCCGCAAACGGCCGGTGCCGCTGCGCCCGTAGGATCGCGGCGGATCACACCGGAGTCGTCGGAGCAGAAGGTGCTCTGTCCGCTCTGGCCAGCTGCCACCGGATTCGCCGTCGAGTTGAAGTTCAGAAATGGAGCGGCAGCCGTGCCCGCGCCGTTTACAGGAAGTGAGGTGAACGTATAGCCGCTCTTGGTTCCGCCGCCCAAATTGCTGTCGATCAGGCAAGCCGCAGTCACAAGCGCGCCGGGGCATCCTGCCAAAGGCGTACTCAGAGCCGCCAACGTTCCATAACCAACGCCCCAGGTCGAATTGAAGGTCACCTGAGCTGTGTTAATGGTACGGAGTGAACCAACCGCAGAAGCTTCATTCGCCGCCATGCGGGAACGGAGCAGGTTCGGGATGGCGATAGCCGCGATGATCAAAATGATCGCCACGACGATCAAAAGCTCGATAAGAGAGAAACCCTTCTGTTTCTTCATGCTTTCTCCTTGAGAGTTCAAATGTCTGTAGTGCCAGAGCACACGATAAGATAGGGCAAGGGAGGTGCCACTCGGCTGATTTGTTGTCCGAATCGCTTCCTATAGTTAACGCATTTAGACTCTGTAGTTTAGCGTTTACTAGCAGCGAGCGACCTAACACAATCCAGGCCTGAATATGTGTCAAAGTACCGTTTTTGACATTTTCTGTCACTCCGATCCGGCAAAAAATGGCACTGCGGCAGAATTCCCGACTTGGCCCGGAGTCTCCAATTGGACAGAATCAAAAGCGATAACTCTCAATGGACTGTTCTATTCGCCAGCAGGCGGGCCAAACCTGGGAGACCGGAGAGCATTCGCGTCTGATTCCACTTCTCCTGACCTCAAGTTGCTTTGCTAGATCCTTGTGAGACGCGGGAGCAAGCAAAGACAGGTTCGAGTCCGCCCTAGAAGCCACATTCCTAATCTCGCGCTCCGACTAGCAGTTGCGGCCGAGTAGTGTTCCTCTTGTCGGGCAAGCCGAATCCTGGCAAAAGAGAAAAGCACGGGACGAATGTCCCGTGCTCCTCGTGATTTGCGGACGGACCAACTAACAGCTAGCTGATCCGACCTTGTGCTCTATCAAACTACTGAAGCGGGTTCAACCCAGACGTGCCGCAAACGGCTGGTGCCGCTGCGCCCGTAGGATTGCGGCGGATCACACCGGAGTCGTCGGAGCAGAAGGTGCTCTGTCCGCTCTGGCCAGCTGCCACCGGATTCGCCGTCGAGTTGAAGTTCAGAAATGGAGCGGCAGCCGTGCCCGCGCCGTTTACAGGAAGTGAGGTGAACGTATAGCCGCTCTTGGTTCCGCCGCCCAAATTGCTGTCGATCAGGCAAGCCGCAGTCACAAGCGCGCCGGGGCATCCTGCCAAAGGCGTACTCAGAGCCGCCAACGTTCCATAACCAACGCCCCAGGTCGAATTGAAGGTCACCTGAGCTGTGTTAATGGTACGGAGTGAACCAACCGCAGAAGCTTCATTCGCCGCCATGCGGGAACGGAGCAGGTTCGGGATGGCGATAGCCGCGATGATCAAAATGATCGCCACGACGATCAAAAGCTCGATAAGAGAGAAACCCTTTTGCTTCTTCATTAATTCTCCTTAAGTTTAGGTCCGGCTTATAGCACCGAAGCACGCTAGTAGATAAGGCAGCCAGATGGCCAAATCCTGTCGGTAGTACTAGAATTCCCGGAGCAAGCCTAAGCTGTAGATTCTTAATAGTTTACGTCGGGATAGAGGAATCAACACAGGTTTCAGAATGGCTCTATTTGGGGATGTACGATAAACGTCGACGTTTTTTGTCAGTGAAAACTTACATAACTTGACATTTTGAAAACCGATCAATCCTTCGGCGCCCTGGACAAATGGTTCGATACTGGGGGAGCTTCTGGAATCACAACCCTTGCTGGCTTATCCACTAAATCAACAGCGAAGCGTGCAGCTCAATCCAATAAGCACAACAAAAAAAGAGCGCCAGGTTGCGAGGCGCTCTTTTCCATTCGTCTCTAATCTTGGCTGCCTGAGCCGTCGAGCTTATGCAAAAACTAGCTACTGGACGGGCACCAGGCCAGAGGTACTGCAGGCGGCTACGGCCCCTGCCGCACCAGTGGGATCCCTACGGATCATACCGGACTCGTCCGAGCAGTAGTCGCTCTGCCCGCTCTGACCGGGCGAGACAGGAACGGCGGTGGAGTTGAAACTAACAAACGGGCTGGAAGCAGTGCCCGCCCCGAGCGCGGGGACAGCCGTGAAGTTGTAGCCACTCTTAGTTCCGCCGCCTAGATTGCTGTCGATCAAGCAGGCCGCAGTCACGAGAGCAACGGGACAGCCTGCAGGAGGAGTACTTAGCGAAACCAATGTGGTGTAGCCGATACCGTAGGTGGAGCTGAAGGTCACCTCCGCGGTGTTAACGGTGCGCAGAGAATTTACGGCCGAAGCCTCGTTCGCTGACATACGCGAACGGAGCAAGTTTGGAATGGCGATGGCCGCGATGATCAGAATAATTGCCACGACAATCAGAAGTTCGATAAGTGAGAAGCCTTTTTGCCTTTTCATAGTATCTCGTTGAGAGATGCGGAGTTTCGACTCCTATACAATACCAGACAGTGGCACGTCTGCTGCCAAGCGCACTCTGAAATAGGAGCTCCCGAGAAGAAACCGTAATCCACAGATTCTTAAGCACTTAATCTTGGAAGAAAGAGAGCACCTGTTCCAAAATGGAAAAAGAGCGACTCGAACATAAGGAGTCTGGGCTTTTTTTGTCTACACAATGACATATTTCGTCACTCCGAAACCTTTATGGTTGACTTCCCTTTTCCTAAAAAAGGCAGCTCCTTGCCGACTGAGCCGTCATGTCACGTTATGCTTTTTTGCGTAATGCCGGAAAGATCGGTAGCTAATCTTAAGCAGTTCGGATGCGCGAGTTCGGACCCCTTCGCTTTTCTCGAGGGCGGCCAACAAGTACCGCCGCTCCGCTTGCGCGATTTCCTTCTCGAAGTCGATACCCTCTGGTGGAAAAGCCGCAGGCCCGCCGCCGATTGCCCCTGCTAGGGATGCCGTGGCGTACCCGGCGATGCGGTCGGGCAAGACACTCAGGGAAATCTGAGGGCTGGATTCCAGCGCGACAGCTCTTTCCATGGTGTTTTCGAGTTCGCGAACGTTTCCCGGCCAGTCGTAGGCTTCAAGGCGGCGCATGGCTTCGGGTGAAATGGACGCTATGGGCTTGTCCATGGACGTCCGAAAGCGCTCAAGAAAATGCCGGGCAAGAAGCGGAATGTCATCGCGGCGCTCCCGAAGAGAGGGAACGTGAATCGGGATTACGCTGAGCCGGTAGTACAAATCCTCTCGGAAGCGGCCCTCGGCGATCTCCTTCTCGAATTCCTTGTTGGTGGCGGCGATGATACGAACGTCCACATCCGTTTCATCGGTGCTGCCGATGGGCCTCACTTTGCCTTCCTGAAGCACGCGGTAGAGCTTTACCTGCATGGTCAGACTCATGTTGCCGATCTCATCCATGAAGAGTGTTCCGCCGTGAGCGGCCTGGAAGAGTCCAACTCGGTTGTCATTGGCGCCCGTGAATGCACCTTTCATATAGCCAAAGAGTTCCGATTCCAGGAGTGTCTCTGGAAACGCGCCGCAGTTGATGGTGATGAAGGGAGCCTGAGCGCGAAGGCTGTTCTCGTGAATGGCGCGAGCCACCAATTCTTTTCCCGTTCCGCTCTCCCCGGTAATGAGGGCGCGGCTGGATTGCGGGGCGATGGTCTGGATCAAGTCGAAGATGGCCCGCATCTTGGGACTCTGCCCAATGATGCTGTCGAGGCCGGTGAGGCGGCGCAGTTCCCTGCGCAGGTATCCAGCTTCTTTCTTCCACTTCAAGCTCTCCGAGACTTCCTTTACGGCGCGGCGTAACTGGTCCACAAGAGCGTGGTCTTTTATGACATAACGATCGGCGCCGGAGTTGACGGCTTCAATGGCGGTCTCGACGGTGGGCACTCCGGTTATGAGCAAGAAAAACGTGTTGGGAGAAATTTCCTTGGTGAATTTCAGGAGGTCGACACCCGTAGCACCGGGCATCCGCACATCCGAAATGATGATATCGAAAATCTGCGATTCGAGTTTTCGTTTCGCGGCCTCGACGCTGTGGGCCACCTCGACTCGGTGACCCTCCTTCCGAAAGGTAATTTCAAGAAGCTCGCAGATGGAGCGCTCGTCATCAACAACGAGAATGTGAATCACCTCTTTGAGAGCTTCCTGCGGTACTGCTTTGGTTGCCTGCATAAGACCTCACGCCGTTCGCGGCAACTCCACAATAAATTCCGCGCCGCGATCTTTCTCTGAGATCACACTAATTTTTCCGCTGTGCGCTTGGACGATCTGATACACGATGGAAAGTCCGAGGCCCGTGCCGCCCTCGAATCCGGACTGCAGAGGCTCAAAAATCTTTGCCCGCTGCCTTGCATCAAGCCCAACGCCGGTGTCACGAAATGCGATGCGCAGCCAGAAGGGAAGCCGTTCGATGCCAACGGTGAGGGTTCCGCCGTCAGGCATGGCGCGGAGAGCGTTGTCACTAAGATTCCAGAAAACCTGCTTGATCTTGTTTGCGTCCACGCGGGCGCGCAACTCAGCACCATTGAAGGCCCGCACGATCAGGTACTTGTTATCGACCCCCGGCTTCCTCTCGAGGAGGGTTAGCGTTTCATCCAGCAACTCGCGTACGTCTGCTTCCTGAAATTCATAGGTCTTCTCGCGGGAGTAGTTCAGGAAGTCCGTGATGGTCTGGTTCAAGCGCTCGGACTCGCGGCTGACGATGTTGACCAGGTGTTTCTCGTCATCCTCAAGCGGAACCATTCGAGCCAGCTCCTTCACCGCGCCGGCCATGGCTGTCAGCGGCTGCCGGATCTCATGGGCAATCGCGGCAGACAGCCTGCCCAAGGCTGCCATGCGCTCCTTTGTAGCCACTTCTTGCTCGAGCCTGCGAAGCTCGGTGAGATCCTGAAAATTGAACACATAACCGCTGCGCGAGGAATTTCTGGTCCGCAGAGGAGAAACGGAAATGCCCACGTACCTTTGCTGGCCGTCGGGGGTGCGGAAGTCGATCTCTCTTCGGACCACCGGCCTGTCATTGGGCCCCTTCAAACCTGGGAGCCAAAAATTTTCGTCGATATCGGGCAGCTTTCTTCCCCGAAGGTCAACGAAGCGGCAACCGAGAATTTCTTCTCCGGTGCGATTGAGAAGCACAATCCTGCCATCCAAGTCCGTGGTCAGCAGTCCGCCACGCATGGAATGGATGATGTCTTCGGTAAAATCCTGGAGTTCGAGCAACTCTTCGCGCTTTTCTTCGAGTTCGATTCCCTGGCGGCGGAGAGATTGTGCGAGGAGGCTCGCCAAGTACGCAACGGCAAGGAAACCGAAGAGATTGCTGAGAAACCAGACGCGGAGTCCCTCGGGCGTCGGCACAAGAAGGAAGGTGCGTGGAATTTTTCCTGCAAATGCCAGCATGGTCATCCCGCCCAGTATGGACAGGCAGATGCCGGCAGTGACAAACGCACCGCGGCGCGAAAACAGGATGCTGGCCACGATGATAACGAGAAGGTAGAGAGAGATTAGATAACTTTCCTGCAGGCCGGTGGTGTAAACGAGCGCGGAAATCATCATTACGTCGCTGGCAACCTGCAGAACACCTTGCCACGACGCAGCTGGCATCCACCGGACCAGCGCAATGTGCAAAACACCTAGAGTGACCCAGACAAGCAGGAGCGGCAGGAAGGAATTTTGGGTGCTGGAAGCCGGGACATACTGCGGCCAGATGAGGTCGACTGCCAAAATGAGAAGAATTGTCAGCAGACGGACGCGGGTCAGCCAGCCAAGCCATTCTCTGGTTGTCGCACTTTGGTTCATCGATCGCCCGAGTTTCCGGCCCCACGCTTCCGCCGGGCTTTCTCTAGTGTAGACACAAATGGCGAAGGGCTGGGAGTTCCTTCCCCGTCCTCCGCCAATTGGATAATGCCGACTGCTCGATGCTGTGTCTAGTGCACCTGGCTCAACTTGCCGATCAGGGTGAAGAGCGGCAGGTACATGGAGATGACCACGCCACCAACCACCACGCCGAGGAAGACGATCATGATCGGTTCCAAGGCGGTCAGCAGGTCCTTTACAGCAGAGTCAACCTCTTCCTCGTAAAAGTCCGCAATCTTCTGCAACATCGCATCCATAGCACCGGTCTGCTCGCCGACGCTGATCATCTGCGTAACCATTCCGGGGAAGACTTCCGAATCCTTCAAAGGCTCGGTGAGCGATTTGCCTTCCTCGAGAGACTTCCGTACTTGCCGGAGGGCCTTTTCAACGACGGCATTACCGGCGGTCTTGGCAGTAATGTCCAACCCCTCAAGTATAGGCACGCCGCTGGCGATCAAAGTTCCCAACGTGCGAGTAAAGCGCGCCACCGCGATTTTTCGCATGAGGATGCCGAGGACCGGCAAGCGAAGGATGGTCGCGTCAATCGCGTAGCGTCCCTGAGGAGTGCCGTACCAAACTTTTAACCCGAAGAGCATGCCTCCGAGGGCCACCAACGCGAGTAAGCCGAAGACGCTGCCGATGAGGTTGCTCAAGCCGATGACGATCTTGGTGGGTAATGGCAAATCGACTCCGAGTCCGGCAAACAAGGTGGCGAAAATCGGAACCACCTTCCAGAGGAGCAAAATAATAACGCCGCCGGCGACCGTCAAAACACCGGTCGGGTAGACCATCGCCGACTTAACGGCGCGTTGCAGCTTGACGTTCTTTTCGATGTAGGACGAGAGGCGCTGCAGAATGGTGTCGAGAATACCGCCGGTTTCGCCCGCCTCGACCATGTTCACGTAGAGGGAGTCGAAAACCTTGGGGTAATCGCGCATAGCAGCGGAGAGTGTGGCGCCGCCCTCGACCGAACCGCGAGTGCCCGCCAGCACTTTCTGGAAAGTCTTGTTTTCCTGCTGGCTGGCAAGAATCTCGAGACACTGGACGAGCGGCAAGCCGGCGTCGATCATCACCGAGAACTGGCGGGTGAAGATGGCCAGTTCCTTGGCGTTTACGCCGGAGCCGAAGCTAGGCAAATTGAATTCCTTGCCCTTCTCGGACATCTTGGTCGGCGTGATCTGCTGGCGGCGAAGCAGGTTCTGGAGCTCCGCCTTGCTGGTCGCGGATAGCTCCCCGCTGACGTTGCCTCCGGAACGATTCGTTCCTCGATAAGTAAAGACCGGCATATTCTTTCCTCCTCAAATCTATCAAATTCATTGGCCAGGGGCACAGTGGCCCCGAAAAATCTTTACCGCTTACTGGAGACTGGCGATTTCGAACCGCCGCCAGCCGGCGCGGCCACATTGCGGTTGATCATGTCCTGCAGCTCATCGGGGTTCGAGGAACGCGAGAGCGCCAGATCGAGCGTGATGAGCTTGGTAAAGTAAGCGTTAGCGAGACCTTGATTGAACGTTTGCATGCCCGTTTGGCCGGTACCCGTCTGCATCGCCGAGTAGATCTGGTGAATCTTGTCTTCGCGAATGAGGTTGCGGATCGCGGGCGTGGGAATTAGGACTTCCATGATCATGGCCCGGCCGCGATTGTCGGAGCGCGGGAGAAGCGCCTGACAAAGGATCCCTTCGAGAACCATGGAAAGCTGAGCGCGAATCTGCGGCTGTTGGTGAGAGGGAAACACGTCGATAATACGATTAATGGTAGAGGAAGCGGAATTGGTGTGCAGGGTGGCAAAGGTCAAGTGACCAGTTTCGGCGATGCGCAAGGCGGACTCAATCGTCTCGAGGTCGCGCATTTCGCCGATAAGCACAACGTCCGGGTCCTCACGAAGAGCGGCGCGGAGTGAATTAGCAAACGAGTGGGTGTCAGCGTGAATTTCGCGCTGATTCACGAGGCATTTCTTGTGGTTATGCAGAAACTCGATGGGGTCCTCGATGGTGATCATGTGCTCTTCGCGCTCGCTGTTAATCTTGTCGAGCATGGCGGCGAGCGTCGTCGATTTTCCGGAGCCCGTCGGCCCGGTAACCAGAACCAGTCCGCGCGGTTTGTCGCAAAGCCCTTTCACAATGAGAGGCAAACCCAAGGCGTCAAAGCCCTTGATCTCCCACGGAATGGTACGGAAAACGGCGCCGACAGCGCCGCGCTGATTGAAGACGTTGCCTCGAAATCGCGCCAGGTTTTTGAGTCCGAAGGAAAAGTCCAGTTCGAGATTTTCCTCGAAGCGATGCTTTTGCGCATCGGTCAGAACGCTATAAGCCAGCGACTTGGTGTCGGCCGCCGTCAGCGGAGGCATATCCAAAGCGCGCAAACGCCCATGAACACGCACTCGGGGCGCGCTGTTCGTGGTTATATGGAGGTCGCTGCCTCCCATCTCGATCATCTTTTTGAGCAGCTCGCTCAGGGTAATCCCGGCCATCGCTTCACCTTTTTCTTATAAAACCGTTTCGCGCAAAACTTCTTCCATCGTTGTCTGACCTAAAGCCACCTTAGCCAATCCGCTCCGGCGAAGAGTGAGCATGCCTTGCTCGATCGCTTTCTTCTTCAGTTCCAAGGCGGAGGCGCCGACGAGGATCAATTCCCGCAATTCGTCGTTGATTTCCATCACTTCATACAAACCCGTGCGGCCCTTGTAGCCGCCCTTATTGCAGGTGTTACATCCCTTGCCGTGATAGATTTTGGTAGTCTTAACTTCCTCGGGCGAATATCCCGCATCAATAAGAGCCTGCTCCGGCAGTTCCAGTTCTTCCTTGCAATTCGAGCAAATGCGGCGCACAAGTCGCTGCGCGCAAATAAGATTCACGGAGGTGGCCACCAGGAAAGGCTCGATACCCATGTTCATCAAGCGGCTGATCGTGGAAGGCGCATCGTTGGTGTGCAGGGTCGAAAGCACCAAGTGTCCGGTTAGGGCGGCTTTCACCGCAATCTCGGCCGTTTCAAAGTCGCGGATCTCACCAACCAGAATGATATTGGGGTCTTGCCGAAGGAAAGAGCGAAGTGCGGCCGCGAAGTTCAGCCCAATCTGTTCCTTCATCTGGACCTGGTTGATGCCCGCCAATTGGAACTCGACGGGATCCTCCGCCGTCATAATGTTGGTATCGACGGTGTTGAGGCGCGCCACTGACGAATAGAGAGTGTTGGTTTTGCCCGACCCCGTCGGGCCGGTGACGAGCACCATTCCATAGGGCTTCAAAATGTTGCGCTCGAATTTCTTAAGCGATTCCACCTCGAAGCCGAGCTTGGTCATGTCCAGGCGGAGGTTTTCCTTGTCCAACAGCCGGAGGACAATTTTTTCGCCATACAGTGTCGGCACGGTTGAGACGCGGAAATCGAGTTCTTTCTTCTTGCCGTCGGCGCGGTACTTGATCATGATGCGGCCGTCTTGCGGCAAACGCTTTTCCGCGATGTCCAGCTTGGCCATGATTTTCAAGCGGCTCGTGATGGCGTCCTTCAAGCGCAGCGGCGGTGTCATGACGGTTTGCAGCTGGCCGTCAACGCGGAACCGTACGCGCATTTCGAGTTCATAGGGTTCAATGTGAATATCGCTGGCGCCTCGTTTAACCGAGTCCGTGAGAATCAGGTTAACGAGCTTAATGATGGGCGCCTCTTCGGCGGCCTTCTCCAAAGTGGCGGTATCGAGTTCGGCCTCTTCCGCGGCCAACTCCAGTTCCTGGTCTTCGTCGACCAGGTCCTTCATCATTTTGCTCAACTCTTCGGTGTTCGAATCTGACCCGCCGTAGAAGCGGGAGATGGCTTCACCGATAGCGGACTCGGAGGCCACCACCGGTTCCACGTTGAAACCGGTCATGAACTTGATGTCGTCCATCGCGAAGACGTTCGTGGGATCGGTCATCGCGATGGTCAAGACGGAACCTACGCGCGAAAGTGGGATGACCTGGTAACGCAGCGCCGTGTCTTGCGGGATAAGCTTGATGACGTTGGGATCGATTTCGTAATACTTCAAATTGATGGAGGGAACACCGTACTGGCGGGAAAGCACACCGGTGATATCGTCATCGGTGATGAAGCCCATCTTCGTCAGGCAGCTCCCCAGCTTGCCGCCATTGGTGCGCTGAAATTCGAGCGCTTTCTGGAGCTGGTCCTGAGTAATCAGGCTTTCTTTAATAAGTATCTCGCCCAAACGGACGGACATCCGCAGTACTCCCTGCCGGTTTGCACCCATGGTCAACATAGCAAATGGAGCCTTCAAAGGTGTGCGGAAATTAGAAGATAGTTCTGAAATGGCTAATACCTGTCCGCACGGGCAGGTTTCTCGAACGCGGGACAGGTGCCGTTCTTGACTTGCTTTGACGCGGTGGCTATCGTGCGAAAGAGAGGTTTACGCCCCCATCGTGCGACAATCGATTTTTCGAACGGAGCGACTGATTGACAGGGCCGGTTTTTTGGTGGATTCGCGGCATCGAGAACCCGGCCTTCGCCGCACAGCCGTGACCATAATCGGGCATTCGAACGGTCACATCAGATCTTCGGCAAGCGCAGCGCGTTTATGTTGACTCGTATACATCGAGAAATGAAGGTGGCTAAGGCATGAGCCGCCTCGATTCTAAACAGCGCTGGAGCCTGGTCGTCGGCGGCATCCTGCTAACTCTGCTGTTTGCTGCTGTCTTTACCTTCGGCTCGCTGGAAGTCCCGTTTGAGCCAAAGAGCTGGCGGGCAATGATGCCTCTGTTTGCGGTCTCCTGTTTTATGACCGCCGCCCTGATTGTCTTCAGCCTCATTCTAGGGCGCACTGTTCTTCGCTTGTGGGCAGAGACCAGCCGTGAGCAGCTTGGCGCGCGCTTCAAGACGAAAATGGTTGTGGGAGCAATGGCAATTTCCCTTTTGCCCATCATTTTCATGTTCATCGTCAGCTACTCGCTGATCAACCGGACACTCTTGCGATGGTTCCCACGCCCGCTCGAAATTGCCACCGAGGAATCCCAAGGGCTCATGAACGATATTAGCCGCTCGCAGTTGTCGCCCCTTCGCCGGCTGGCAATGGGAGTTCAGGAAGACGCAGCGCAAACCGCTGAAGAGCAACTGCAGCACGCTCTTGCTAAGGGCGCGGACGCGGAGTGGGTTCTGGATAAGGACGGCAATGCCACGCGCGGCGGAGTGGTGTGCGAAAATCAGGCCGAAGACCGGCGCGGCTCGATATGTTCCCAGCCGGGAGTATTGGGCAAAGCGATGGAGGTATTGCCAAGCGGCATGGAGGTGTGGGTAGCTGGAGGAAATAATTACTTCGCAGCGCGCGTTCCTGCTTTGCGGCAAGGCCAGACCGTTGGCTACACCGTCGCGGCCTACCGCGCCAGCCCGGATTTTCTTGCGCGAATTGCTCAAATTCAGACTCAGACTCTTGAATATAATCGTGAGAAACAGGATCTCCGAGCGCTCAAGCGCCAAATGCTCCTGATTCTTCTTCTGTTCACCGTGCTTCTGATTTCCGCTGTAATGTGGGTCGCCCTCTTTCTGGCGAAACAGGTCACTGTCCCCATTCAAGCTCTTGCGGAGGGCACGCGCGAGATATCCGCGGGAAATTTTGATTACCAGGTCCCCGAGCAAGCTCACGACGAACTCGGCGTTCTCGTGCGTTCATTTAACACCATGACGACGCAGTTGCGAGACAACCGTTCGCAGATTGACCAGTTCACGCGAAATCTGCAGCAGGCAGTCCAGGAACTCGAGCGGCGCCGGCAGTTGATGGAAACGGTCCTGGAAAACATCCCCACGGGGGTCATTTCCCTTGACGCCAACGGAGCAATCCTTCGCGCCAACTCAGCGGTAACGCGCATGTTCGGCGGCGACGCCCACAGTGCGCATTCTCTTGAAAAACTTCTCGGCCCGGACGCGTCGCGTATCCTGCAGCTTCTAATGCGGCGTTCGCTGCGTATGGGCGTTGTTTCCCGAGAGATCGAAACAGTCGTCTCCGGGAGAATCCTGCACCTTGCCGTAACCGCCAGTTCCCTGGGGCCGCGACGCGCCAATTCCGGATACGTTCTGGTATTGGATGAACTCACCGAGATGCTGCGGGCTCAGAAGTCGGCCGCGTGGCAGGAAGTCGCGCGCCGCATCGCCCACGAAATCAAGAATCCGCTTACCCCGATTCAGCTCTCTTCGCAGCGCTTGTCCCGTTTTCTTGAACGCCGCGATGTTGCTGAATCGAAAGCTCCGAAGGATGTCGAGCTGACCAAGCTCGTTCAGGAGTGCTCTCGCTTGATTGAGCGCGAAGTGGCCACGCTTGCAGCCCTCGTCAACGAGTTTTCGCAATTCGTGCGCTTCCCCACCGCAAAACTGGTACCCACGAACGCCAATAGCGTCGTGCAGGAAGCGGTTGAGATTTTTTCCGGGCGACTCGAGGGCATCACACTGAAGACTCTCCTGGGCGAGAACTTGCCGGCGGTTCGCGCCGATGGCGGCCTACTCCGCAGTGTCGTGGTCAACTTGATTGACAATGCTGCGGAAGCCCTGGAAAACTCCACGCTTCGGGAAATCCTGATCTCCACGTGCTCGCGGCCTGACGCCGAATGCATCGAACTTTGCGTCTCTGACACCGGCCACGGCATCTCCCCTCAAGACAAGGACAAACTTTTCCTCCCGCATTTTTCAACCAAGAACCGCGGAACCGGCTTGGGCTTGGCCATCGCCGCTCGTATCGTCGCCGAACACGGCGGAAGCATTCACGTGGAGGATAATCAGCCTGTGGGGTCGCGTTTTCTAGTGGAGCTTCCGGCCGCGGAGCTCACACCTGCCGGCGTATCGGATCAAAACGGAGTGGAAACGTCTCGGTGAACTCCAAGCCGCATCTGCTGGTCGTCGACGACGAAGCTGGAATTCGCGAATCTCTTTCGTTAATTCTGAAAGATGAGGGCTATCACGTGGAGGCTGTGGCCTCCGCGGAAGAAGCGCTGCAGCGCGCCGCGTCAGGCGACCTGGAGGTCATCCTCCTTGATGTCTGGCTGCCGGGAATGGACGGTTTGGAAGCACTCAGCCGTCTCCAGGCTATTCCGCGTGCTCCGGCCGTCATCATGATCTCCGGTCATGGCACGATCGAAACGGCTGTGCGTGCGACCAAGCTTGGCGCCTTCGATTTCATTGAGAAGCCGCTTTCGCTCGAAAAAATAATCGTTCTAGTACGCAATGCAGTCCAGCAGCGAAGGCTTCAGGAAGAGAACCAGGTCCTTCGAAGCGAACTCGGCTACCGCTATCAGGTCATCGGCGATAGCGTGCCCATGAAGGCTCTGCGGCAACAGATTGCCGTCACGGCGCCCACTAACGGGAGGGTTCTCATCTACGGCGAAAGCGGCACGGGCAAGGAACTTGTTGCCCATGCCCTTCATGCCGCCAGCCTTCGTAGCAAGGGGCCCTTCGTGGAAGTAAATTGCGCGGCCATCCCGGAAGAACTGATCGAATCCGAACTGTTCGGGCACATCAAGGGGAGCTTCACCGGCGCCACCGAGGACAAGGTCGGAAAATTTCAAAAAGCGGACGGGGGCACGCTCTTCCTGGATGAAATTGGCGATATGAGTCTCAGAACTCAATCCAAGGTGTTGCGAGTCCTTGAAGAGCAGCGTTTTGAGCCCGTGGGTTCCAGCCAGACGATGACTGTTGATGCGCGCGTGATTGCCGCCACAAACAAAAACCTGGAACAGGAAATTTCACGCGGCGCTTTTCGGCAGGATCTTTTTTACCGCTTAAATGTGATTCCCTTCTTTGTGCCCCCGCTTCGCGAGCGGATGGAGGACATTCCCACGCTGGCGCGCTATTTCCTGGATGAGTTCAGCGCAGCCTACGGCAAGAAGACGCGGGAACTGAGCACGCCAGCCATGGAAGTGCTGGTGCGTTATCCGTGGCCGGGGAATGTGCGTGAACTGCGCAATCTCGTCGAGCGGCTGGTGATTGTATGCCCGCAGTCACGCATTGAGCCGCACCACCTTCCTCCCGAGCTTTTCCGCGGAGTGGCTGAGAGCCCTCAACATCCGTACTCCACCTTGCACGAAGCGCGCAGCGCATACGAACGCGAATTCATTATGCGGAAATTGCAGGAGCACCGCTGGAACATGACCCAGACCGCGTCCGCCCTGGGCCTCGAACGCAGCCACCTGTATCGCAAGATGAAGTCGTTGGGTATCGCCGCGCCGGACTGAGGCTAGACGCCGCAGGTCGAATGCCGAGAGCAAACTCCGTGTATACGGTCCTCGTAGAGCCGCGTTGCATCTTTAATCGTGACGCCACAAGAAATCGTAAACTTCTTTCAGCTGACCACTTGCTTCTGGTGTAGAATCCCGCCAACTCGAGGCTAACGACGGGCACAGGCCGAACCTTCACGCGTTCATCCGCCGCTAATAGCTCCCCGCTGCAATCTCACGCGGGTACTCTCCAATCTGAAGAGCGCTTCGACTCGCAAGCCCAGGCACGCAAGTCTGAAGGAGAACCGTCGTGCGAAAGATTGCTTTGGTATTGACTGGCATTCTCATTGCAGCAGCCCCCAGTTTGTTCGCGCAGACCCAGCAATTGACAACGTCTGCGGCTGCGGCAGCACCTGAGCCCTCGAAAATCCAACCAGTTCACCCTTGGTATGAACGGCCGTCGTCGGCTTCCTGGTTTCCGCGCAACTGGGTCCGTGGCTACACCGATTTTGAGGTGGCACCTTCCCACAATGAGCCCGACTTAGGGCGATGCGCGTTTCCCCAGCCCACGAGTTCTGGGGGAACGACTTCCGCATGCACCGCCTATGCCCGCTATCTGTTCAGCGGCTACATCGAATTCCAGCCCCTCAATCGCACTTTTGCCAAACACCTCTTCTTCTTCTTCGAGCCAAGATTTTCGTTTGGAAGAAATATCCCGCAGCTCAGCTACCTCGCTTCGATGGAGCCCATCGCGTTCGAGCGCTGCGTGGGCTTCGCCCTCGAGCTGCCAAAAAATCTCAATCTGCGCGTGACGCAGCACCAGGTCGATTATCTAGGCCGGTATTCCAGCTCCCTGGGTCCCGCCGATCTTCGGACGAACGGTCCGTACGGCTTATATACAACCGTTGGTGTACGCTGGACTTTCGGCGGATACGGACACTCCAGCACTGCTTACTGAGATCCTGGATGCCCGCAGGCGGGCAACCTCGGATTTGCTTCCAGTGAGGGAGTCCTGAAGCTAGCGTTCTTCGTCCTCGCCAAGCGCTTCGAGCTGGGCATGCCAATCTAACTCTCTAACCTGTTGCGGATTGTCCCGCCAGCCGTCCACAACCTTTACAAACAGTCCCAGGTAGATTTTGGTGCCGAATAACTCCTCCAGTTCCTTGCGCGCTTGCGTACCGATTTTCTTGAGCATTTCGCCCTTATGTCCGATGAGAATCTTCTTTTGCGAGTCTCGCTCGACGTTCATTGTCGCTTCAATACGAAGCAGCTTGGGCAGCTCCTCAAACTTATCAACCCTCACCGCCAGCGCGTACGGAAGCTCGTGATACATCGCCTGGATCGCTTTTTCTCGCACGATCTCCGCTGCCAGGAACCGTTCCGGCTGATCCGTTACCTGATCTTCGGGAAAGTAAGGCTCCCCTTCAGGAAGCAACCGCAAAATCTCGTTTAGTAACTCATCGCAGCCATTGCCCTTGAGAGCGGAGATCGGAACAATCGCCGCAAACTCGAACGACTTTTGGAACGCCTCGATCAGCGGCAACAACTTGGACTTTGGAAGGCCGTCGATTTTGTTCAGCCCCAGAATCGTTTTTCCGCGGAATCGCTTGGCCCGCTCAAGCAGCAAATCATCAGCATGTGGCAGCGTCCTGCTTGCATCCACCATCAACAGCAGCACGTCGATACCTTCCAACGCGGCAGCTACCTCGTGCATCATCTGCCTCCCAAGCGCGGAGTCCGGCGAATGCAGCCCGGGCGTATCGATGAAAACAATTTGTCCCTCGGGCCGCGTTACCATCCCCTGAATGCGGTTGCGCGTGGTCTGCGGCTTCGAAGTGACGATGGCGACCTTCTGCCCGACCAAGCGGTTCAACAACGTCGACTTTCCTGCGTTTGGCCGTCCCACAATGGCCACAAATCCCGACCGAAACGCTCGCTTCGGTTTCGTCTCCGTTTTCTCCACTCTAAATCTCTTCTCCCTGCTCTCTGCGATCTCGAACTCTATGTGTTAATTCCGTTTTTTCTTTCAGCCGGGTCACTTGACCATCGGCAGTTCCAGCATGCTCTGATGCTGGCTATCATGGACAAGCGTAACGTGCGCCGACTTCGCATCCTTCCCGGTTTCCAGCGCCACGACTCCGCCGCTGTTATAATTTTTCTCCGTGCCGGTGGTATTCAGGCAATGCACGAACAGCCGCAACCGGCTTCCCTTCGCGATCCGCCGCGAAAAAAACGTGAAGTTATCAAACACGTATTTTTCTGTTTTCCCAGGAGTGACCAGTTTTTCCTGGCGCAACGACTCGCGGTACCTCGCACGCATCGTCGCTCCAGTCAATGCCACGGACTCTCCGCCGGGCAATATCTCATAAACTTCCGCCTCCAAGTCCGTGTCCGGAACGTCCATCGTCAGCCAGACGGTCAATTTCAAAAATCCCGTCACTTCCGTGGCTTCTCCAAACGGTTCGCTGTGGTAAAACGCTCCATTCCCATAAGTGTTCATGAGCGCATGCTGTGAGACCAAGCCTCCTGCATCGTCATCCTGTTCCGCGTCGCCTGGCCGCGTATCGAGAGGATCGTAGGTCCATTTGTCGGCGGCTGCGCCCGTGCCTGGTTTGTTCGAAAGCATCCCGGACTGAAACACGCTGTCCGCTTTTCCGTTCGATTCCAAATAGAGCGTGCGTTTCTCATTCGAAATGCCTTCCAAAGTATCCGCATACTTCCAATTCTCCGCCCCCGCTCCCACCACGTAATACGCCACGCGCTTTTTCAAAAACTCCGGCTTTTTCCCGTTCTTCATCACCCAGTCGTACCACTCCGTGTGGAGTTTGTTGAGGTCCAAGACACTCGCTTCTCCGAACTTCAGTCCACCAACTTCCCGCTTGGGCGTTCTGGTCCCCGCGTGGTCCCACGGACCAATAATCAGGAAATGATTTTGTTTCGCTTCCTGCATCCCATACTCCATGTGCCGTTTGTAATAGGTGAAGGCTCCGGGTTGATCGCCATCGTAATCGCCAGTGATTGTCAGGATCGGAAATTGTATGCGTTTGTACTGCTCCGGGCTTGGCACCATGGCGTCGTAATAAGCATCCGGAATAGGATGCTGCACCCACTTCTGAAACACTGCGGACGGATTCCCCGCGATACCGTCGAATTCTTGAAACGCCAGATGCTTATCGTAGTATTCGCGTGCTTTCGCTCCCCAAAAGGACGAGTCACCAAAAAGCTTCTCATTCCCCGTGACTCCGCTCGTAAACGTGAGCCACTGCTCGTCGTAAGGTCCGAAAATGTCGAATTGGAATGGAAAATCTACTCCGGGATGCGCCGCGGCAGCAGGAACAATCGTGACCAAATGCGGCGGAAATTCCTTGAGCGTAGACCACTGATCAAATCCGGCATAGGAGCCGCCCCACATCGTCACTTTCCCATTGCAGTACGACTGCTTTGCAAACCACTCGACGATGTCGTAGCCGTCTTTTGCGTCATTCGCAAACGGCTCGAACACTCCTCCGGAATTGCCGCGCCCGCGCACATCCACCAGTGCGAAAACGTACCCATGCTGCGCAAAATACATGGCACGGTCCGTATAACTATCGCCGATATAGGGTGTCAGCGTGAAAATAAAAGGCAGCGGCTCTTTCTGCGCATGCGGCTGAAACACCGTCGCATTCAACAACACACCGTCGCGCATCGGGACCTTTACCGCCCAGCGCATGTCCGGGCTTGTCGTGATTGCTGCTCCGCCCTCTTGCGCCAAGGCTTGCGTGGCCTGCGTGCACGCGCAAAACGCTACAAGCAAGACCGTCCGTCGCGCAAACCTTTTCCCACTCATCAAACTGCCTCCTCCGGCGCACGGCCATCCCTTTTGAGCACCCGCATGGTATCGCGTCGGTCAGGGAATTCCTACACCACGCCTGGAAATCCCTCACGAGGAAATGCTCTTTGAAGTCTACGGATTTGCTCTTGCTGGTGCGGCCGCAATTCTCTTTCGAATCCTGAGCCTTAGCACTTTCCTCTGGTTCGCTTCCAGCACTTCGAAGCGGTACCCTTCCAAATCAATCTTGTCTCCCGGCGCGGGCACCTTGCCCGAAGCATGGCTCAGCAATCCCGCGATGGTCGTGACGGTCTCACCCGCGTCCTTGCCGAGGTTCACGCCCAATAATTCCTCAACGCCGTGAATGGCCATGCTGCCGCGCATGACCAGCCCTCCATCTGCCTCGCGCACCACGTCGGGCGAGGGCGCTTTCCCGTCGTTCCATCTCTCGCCCACAATCTCTTCCACAAGGTCTTCCACCGTCGCGATCCCCGCCACAGATCCATGCTCATCGATGATCACCGCGAGCGGCTGGCCCTTGTGCCGCATCTCGCGCAAAAGTTCCGAACCCGCTTTGGTCTCGGGCATAAAGAGCACAGGCCGCACCAGTTCGCGCACCTTGCGCTTCGGCAAATCCTGATCGGCGATATGCAACAGGTCCTGCGCGTGCACCACTCCGAAAATATCATCCAGCGAATTCTCATACACCGGCATCTTCGAGAATTTCTTCTCGACAAATTTTGCGTGCAGTTCCTCGAGTGTGGCCTCTGCTGCGATGGCCACAATGTCCGGCCGCGGGGTCATCACCTCGCGAACCCGTTTGTCGCTGAATTCCACAACTTGTTCGATGAGGTCGGCCTGGTCCGCGGCGATGATGCCCTCTTCCTCCGCCGCATCCACCAACGCTTCGATCCTCTCTTCGGTCCGCTGCTCCTGAGTCATATCCGGCTCATGTTCGGAGATGCGCGCGAGGGACTCCGCGCCTTCGAGAAACACACGCACCGGCCAGACCAGCCATATCGCCGCCCGGATCAACGGCAATAAAGGCAACAGCCAGCGGCCCGTCGTACGGTATAGCAGCATGTCCGGGATGAAGTGCATCGCGATCACGACTTCCAGCGTTAAGAACACGACAAATTCAAGGAGCGATTCCCACGTTCCAGGCACGAAGTAAACAACCCCGCGTGTTGTTTCCAGCACCAGGAACGCCAGCCAGAAGTGGCCCAGAATGCGGAAAGTCCGCCCGCCGCTGCGCCTCTTGATCCGCAGCCGAGGCTCAATTTCCGCCTCAAAAATTTCCAAATGCTCGTGAACGCGCCCGGTGTTTATGCGGCCGAGCTCGCGATAGATCAGCGCCAGGTAGGAAAAAACGGGCAGCCCAAAGCCGAGAAGGACTACACCTAGAGCATAAACCCACCTATACGCGCTCATGACAGCCTGAATCTTCGCCGCATCTTCCCTTCGATGCGATTCATCTCGCCGCGGTCGGTTTCGTGGTCGTAGCCCATCAAATGAAGCACACCATGCAGGATCAGCACGCGCAACTCATTGTTCAAACTTCGCCCGTTTTTTTTTGCATAACGCCTTGCCGTCTCCGGCGCGATCGCAATATCGCCTAGGTATGTCTCCGTCTCCCGTGAAGCCCGTCCTTCTCGGCTCTTCTCCGTGCCCTCTGCGCCCGCCGTGTTGATGTTTTTTTCTTTTCTTAACCGCGCTCCCCGTATCTTCCCGGCGGGAAATGACAGCACGTCCGTCGGCCCCGTCTTCTTCCGAAACCGCTCATTCATCCCCGCGATCTCGACGTTGCTCACAAAGCAAACCGTAACGGCGAACTCCTGTACGCCTAACTCTTTTTTGACCCGTTGTAAAAACGTCTCAAAGGTCCTCCGTGCAACTCGCACGTCTCGCTGCCGGTTCACAATCATGCTTGCTGATTTTCTTTGCTCGGTTCTTTCCCGCTTCCCTCGGCCGCAGTTCCCGCCTTTCCATTCCCGGCTCCCGTCGCCGCATTCACGCCGCGCTGCGGATGCGCTGCGTCATAGTCCTCATAGGCCCGGATGATCTGCTGCACGAGGTTGTGTCTCACGACATCTTTCTCGCCGAACTGCACGACGCCAATTCCCTCGATCTTTCCGCAGACCTCCAACGCCTCAATCAAGCCGGACTTTTTCCCCGGCGGCAAATCGATCTGCGTCGTGTCTCCGGTGATCACCGCTTTCGAATTGAATCCCAGCCGAGTCAAGAACATTTTCATTTGTTCGCTGGTGGTATTCTGCGCTTCGTCCAGAATCACGAACGAATCGTTCAGCGTCCGCCCGCGCATGAACGCCAGCGGCGCAACTTCGATAATTCCCTTCTCGAGAAATCTGTCCAATTTGTCCGCGTCCAGCATGTCATAGAGCGCGTCATACAGCGGGCGCATATAGGGATCGATCTTCTGCTGCAGCGTGCCCGGCAGAAACCCCAGCCTTTCACCAGCTTCCACTGCGGGCCGCGCCAGAATAATCCGGTTCACTTGCTTCGTCAGCAGCGCGCTCACCGCCATGGCCACCGCGATGTACGTCTTCCCCGTTCCTCCCGGCCCAATCCCGAACATCATGTCGTGCTTTTCGATCTCCTCCATGTACCGCCGTTGGCTCGCGTTTTTCGGCGTCACCTGCTTCTTTCCGAACGATCGCGTCCTCGCCGGCTCGAACATTCCCCTCGGCGATTCGTGCGGCTCTTCCGTGGCCACGCGCATGAGCGACTTCACTTCCGTGCTCGAAAGCGCCCGCCCATGCCGGGTCAGGTGGTTGTATTCCTCGACGATTTTCACCGCCTGGTCGACGCTCTCTTGCTCGCCTTCAATCGTCAGCCGCGTGTCGTGCAAATGCGTGCGCACGTGCAGCGAGTCCTCCAGCAAACGCACATTCTCGTCGAGCGTGCCGAAGAACGGTTCAATTTTTCCGGATATGTGAACGGTACGTCTCATCCAAGTGGAAGGTCTGCCTGCTAAGGAAGCCGGGTGGCCGATGGGATTCCTCCTCGCGATCGGTGACCGTACCGCAGTCAACTCAGGAAGAAACTTCTTACACCCTAACCCACCCCCGCCCGATGGTCAAGTTACTCGCCCGTTACAAATCTCAAGTTCCCGGACCTCTCCAGCGCTGAGTTTCGGCATCTAACCCTTCTCACACACATTTCAAGCTTCGCTATCCGTATGCCGCTCGTAACCTGTCCTCTGGTACGAACGCGCTATGGACCTAGTCCCTTGGTAACCCGAACATGCCAATCGACGGTAACGCACAAAGCTTTCTGCAGACTCTCATCTCTGAGGGGTGAGTAGAAAAACATGATACATAAGCTCTTGATTCTGAGCACTTTCGCGAGTTTGGCAGCCACTCTGCCCCTTTGGGCCGCGGAGAATTCCGGCTCCACGGTTGCCCCACCGCTAACGGCGCTGCGCAGCAAAGTGATCTGCCGCGGCGTTCAACATGTACCCATCACCGCGGATGCAGGCCAAGTCCTTCCCATGCAAGTCGTATCCCAGTTAGCCTGCGGCGAGGACGTCGCGATTCTCTCGGACTCGCAAGGTTACACCGTGCAGATCCGCACCGCCGACGGCAAGACTGGCTACGTTGCGCGCATGTATCTCTCCGAAGCTCCTGCCAAGTCTGCACTAGCTGACCGCGCGGACGAAGCTGTCGTTGATAACGGAATCGCGCGCTGGCGCGCCGGCACTCCCGGCAGTAACCAGTTCTTCAGCGGCGACTCGCTCGTAGAATCGCTCACCGCGAACGGGATCACCGTCCAGGTCTCGTTGCAGGACACCGGCTGGAAACTGCGTGCCAGCGTTGCCATCGTGAACCAAAGCGCCGAGCCACTCGACTTCAACCCCGCCGTCTTCACGCTCGACGAGCTGAAGCCCAGACTTCGCTCCCTCGCCGTTCAGAATCCCAAAGAACTCTCCAAAGCATTAACTCACCAGGTTTATTGGACGAATTCGAGCGCCACCGCACCTGCCTCGGCCACTTACAGGAATGTCGCCTATAAGACTCCCGCGTACGTACCCGCGCCCCCGAACTATATGGCACAGGAAGCACAGCAGGTCCAAACATCTGTCCTCCAGGCGGCGACCCTCGCGCCGAAAGACAAGATCTCCGGAGTCGTGTGGTTTCAGCGCGACAAAAATGCCCAAGAACTCAACTTGCGCATCTTCGTCGGCGACCAAATCTTCGAATTCCCGCTTTCCTTCCCTCCCCACAATTAGCCAGAACGCGCAGGCAGCGCCCCGCGACCAACTCCACACCTTTTTCTGTTTTCGCTTGACAAGAGGTTACTCTTGAGGATATACTTCCTCTATATATCATTGTAACTTGTCATGGTAACGCCAGCATCTTGCTGGCGTTTCTTGCTTTCTGGAGCCCATACCTCAGCTTAAGTCGTGCATTTCCCAAAATTGGGAAGAAAGGCACATTTGCACAATTTTAGTGCAAACAAGTCCTTTGGATTCAACACTTCCAAAATTTCTCATAAGTATTGATTCTAAGGAGCTTACAGAAACCTTAACCTCCTTGGAATCAACACTTATGAAAAAACCGGGGGGAGGGCCGTTATTTGTTAACTAGAAATCCAAAGCAGGGTTGCTTCCCCGTTTACTTGATCGCAGCAAAATCAGTGAACACCAACAGCAGAACCCTCTTCCACCAATCACACGTCTCCCGTCACGGTCAGGGAGTGGATCAGTTTCCAGTCACCGCTTTAATTAGGAGCTAGGCATTAGCTGCTGCGGGGAGAATTCCGAACTTTTTCCGGGGGCGCAGGCACACGAGCAAAAAGGAAGTCCGTGAGGGTGTGCGAGGAATTCTCGGTCTAAAAGTTCGAGATTAGAAATCGGACGCGGCCGCGTTGATCGTTTCTGCACCCGGAGGTCACCCGGTTCTCTTTCACCTGTTAGAAGACTGCGAGCGAAAGGATGTCTTTGCTCATGCATGACGCTCCACGCTCAGCTTATAGATGTAAACCTTGGTCAAAAGAGATTGCCGGTTTAGTGTCGTACGTTCACGCTCGCTTTCAAACCGTCCACTAGACGCAGAGCAGAGTTGACCGTTTCCTTGTCTCGGTTCTTTTCTCGCTTTGCGAATCCTCGATGGTCAGTTTCTGACCAAAGGGATTTTTTCATCTTGGCGTCGAAAATTGTGAGAATGAGTGGAGCGTCAATCATCCGTTTGCTGTGAATCTGAGTTGTGAGGTAGTAGGTGTTTGTGGAATTCCAGACTCGGGTGCTGTCTTCAACACGATAAGATAGTTCAACGATCAGGTCCGATTCCTCTGGTGAACCAACGATTTTATACTTGCTCCATTCTTTCATCTTTGAATAGAAGGCGTCGTAGGCGAGATAACTGCCGCCGCCATTGGAAAGGAAAACTTTCTTGGCATTCACGATCGCCGCAGGCAGAGGTGCGACCGGGACTTCCTTTTTCTTGTCTTCCGCGCCTGCTGGACTGGGTGACAACAGAATTGAACCCACAACCAGCAAGACTGCAAAGATTCGCATCGGCTTCTCCATTCAAGTTGGCTAGCTTCCCGCGCAGTGGAAGGTACACTCGCCGCAAAACCACTGAATGGCCGTATTCAATGTGGAACGAGAGTTTGAACACATTCAACCCTCCGTGGCGCGTGCCAAACTGCCTCCGGCGGATAACAACACGGCAATCATCGTCGGGCTCAAAACGTTTCTTATGTTCCGAAGACTAAAGTTCCTATCGCCTTTATTTTCGGCTCCAGTTATCGCGCCGGGAAAACAGCGTCTAGCGCATGCTCCGAGGCGGAAACCGTGGAGAGGGAGGGACAAGAGTCGCGGCTGAAAACATCATAACTTGTCCCCGAATAACCGCGCTACTGGTCACTCGGACGGAATGAGGACAGCAGCACCAGGACTCCACTTGTCCGATTACGGCCGCGTTTATCGGGACTTAGCCTGCTTGTGTGACAATGAAAGCCGTGATGGATACGAAACGCGCCCACGAGGCCGCCGCTATTCCCAGTTCTTTCACACTCCAACAGTGATGCTCTTTCAACCGCGCGCTACGATTCGCTCGGGATTAGCTATGATGTCGCGGTGATACCATGACCTCGGGGCTCGGAGGTCAGCAATGCGCAACCGGGGCAGAACTCTTATCCGCTCTTTCGGTATCGCGAATTGGTTTTTCGGGCTGACAGGCGCATATTTTTTGCTTGATGGACTGTGGGGGGTTCATCACTTCGGGCATCTCGGGCGATTGCCTCACGAGGCCGAGTTATATTATTTTCTAGTTACTATCAATGTAATTTTCTTTTTTCAATTCTCCTAACTGGCTACTGGTTGATTATGATTCGAAGGCGAGGTGTGGTTTTCTCGAATTATCTTTTTTCCGTGGAGATTCTGTTTTGGATATTGGACGCGATAGTTTCTTTCAAACTTCTTATATCCGGAATATCTGCAAATGCCCCGCAGCATCCTTTGGGACAAGCCTTGGGGCCGTTGAAGGAATCGGGAATATGGGTACTAGCCTTCAGTTGCTCACAGCCTATCCCATAATCGCCCTGGTTGCGCTAAATCTTGCGCGTAGACATGTGGACCGCAACGGTTCTTGGAACGCGCGCAATTCTTAAAGCTCCGGCACCATCCACATCGCCTTCCTACCAGATGTCAGCGGCCAAGACCCGATAAGTCGTAACCGGACATTGGGACCTGGCCAGATTTCACATGTACGATTAACGTCCCAGTCGGATGATCGCTGAAATCTCAACTTGCAGAGTGTCGTTTCTGGGTCGCAAGGGAGTAGGTCCGTCATTTCCAACAGGTCTGACACAATCGAGTGATACCCTGCGCTACAGCTTCGAAGCCGCCTAACTGGCTGCTCGGTTCGGTTCCACTTGGGGTACGGGCGCAGTAAAGCACAGGAGCCACCCTGCCAGGGCGCCGAAGACCAAACTGAAGCCGAGCGTCTCCCAAAAATGACTCCGCGCAACACTGGCGGGCATCAACGGATTCGGCAACAGCAAGGCGGTTGTCCAGCAAGCCAGGAAGAGTGCTGCGGCCAACGCCGACTCCCGCCGGGAAGTGTGGAGCATCCGAACGAGTGGGTACAGACACCCAACGTAAAGGAACGCTCGGAACGCGGCAAGGGCGTAAATCCACGGGGAGCTTATCCAGTTGTGCCTCAATGCCGACCAGAAGGTTGCCAGTTCTGGCCCCCCATAGAAGCGCCGCAGTTCAGGGTTTTTCCAAGCGACGTAATAACCGAAAAACATGTACAGGAAGACGAAAGCTGCGACGAGGATGGCGAGTCGCAGGAGGATCGAAGCAAGCTTCGGCGGGACAGCAGGCGCATTAGGTGGGCGAATTGAGGCAACCCGCCACTTACCGAGCGCCAGGACAGCGAGGGGCGCGAATAGAGCTGAGGCAATCGCGCCCTGGACAAAAATCGCCCGGATCATTCCATGAGGCAATTTCTTTGAGAGAAAGGCAACGGAATCGAGCTGACTGGCGACAGTCGAGATGCCATACATGCTCACGAAGATGGCGGCGACTAGCATCCAGCCGTGCCACTGAGACCTGAGCATGAGGTAGGAGAGAACGCCGCCAGCACAAAGCGTGAAAATTAGAAAGCTGCGAAGAAGATTGTCGGACCTCGGGGGGGCCTGCTCGTTGGCGAGCGGATCGGGCTGGGATGCGATCGATTGCTGAGCGACCTTGTCGATTCCGGAGAGCACACCGCCGACAATAAAGCAGACCGCAAACAGAAGACATACCGCCAGGATTCTCAGCCCTGTGAGGAGAATTGTGCGGGTGGCCATGGTGTCTCCTGGAGCGCGTGAGACGCCGCGCCCGCGTAATTACGCAGAGCTTTATACCATAGCGCGCGGGATTGCAGCATTGATGCGGGTCATAGGTTCGAAGACTTGATCACCCAGCCGGGGACGTATAGTCATGTTATCGGAAACACTTTTACTTTCCGTGGTCCCTCTCGTTTGACAAAGCCCCATGCCTCGTTTAACGTTAGAAGTTTGAGTGACACCTAAAAGGAGCAATAGATGGCGCAGGGTCAGGCTACCAAGATCAAGAAAAAGAAAAAATCGGTCTTAAAGCGCGCGGCGCAATCTATTCAACGCGCCGAGGTCAATCGCGCCAACCGCACCCGGGTCCGCACCTTGATGCGCCGTTTGCGCACCGCGCTAACCGCCGGCGACGCCACGGCCGCGGGCAATCTTCTCCATCCCACAATGTCGGCGATCGACCAGGCCATCACCAAGGGCGTGCTCCACGAAAACACCGGCAACCGCTACAAGTCGCGCTTGACTCTCGCCTTTAACGGCGTCAAAGCCAAGGCCGCCAAGTAAATTTTCGTCGGCCGAACGCAAGCGTCGGTTCGAGGTGGTCATGAAGTCAAACAAATTTTCTGACAAATTTTGAAATCGCGGCGTCCGCCCCGCGCTTTTTTTATTGCTGCGCGCCGCAACGCTATTTTGAAGCTGATTTCACGGCGACCACTTCGCTCGTCAATTCTGTGACCAAAAATTCCATTACGGCCCTCGCATCTTCTGCGCCGCCCTTGAGGCGGTCATCGGCTTTTTGCAGTGCACGCAATCCAGCGAACAATTGCGCCCTGGGAATTTTGCGAGACGCTTGAAGCGCTAGTTCGGCCTGCTCCGGGCGCATCCCAAGCGCTCGCGCCGCCTGATATCCGTTCGTGACTCCTTTCACCTCACTCGCCTCGATCAGTTTTCGATACATCCAGGCCATCGCTCCGACCATTGGCAAGGGCTCCTCGCCGTCGCGCAACAACCGGTCGAGAAACTCCAGCGCGTTTGCGGACTTTCTCGCCGCGATCAGGTCCGCTAGCTCCCACACCGTCGTGGTCTTCTCGGAAATCACCAGCGCGCTCACGTCGTTCCTGCTTATGAATGTCTTCTCGCCCGCGAAAGTAGCCAGCTTTTCAATCTCCGTCTTCAGTCGCATCAAGTCCGCCGCTACGAGCTCCGCCAGGTCCTCGGCCGCGCCTTTCTCGAACTCCACGCCCTTTTCTTTCGCAATCGTGCGAGCCAACCCCACGGCAGCCATTTGCCTTTCGCCGGTATCTTCGCCGAGGCCGCAAGCCACCACAAGCGTCTTCTCCGCCAGCAGTTTTCCCAGTTTCATGCGCTGGTCCAGCTTCGTCGCTTCCACCACCAGCACCGTGAATGGCGCCGGATTCTTTAGATACGCTTCGAGCTGTGCCACGGCGTCTTCCCGGTTTTTCTCTCCCAATTTTTCGATCGCTTCCGCTTCTTCGAGGAAAACTACCTGCTGCGGCGAAAGCATCGCCATGGTTTGCGCCTGATCGAGCGCCGCCTGCGTCTCGCCCCGGCCCGCCGAATACCGTGAAACCGCCCAGGTTCGAGCAGCCTCCGCCACAAACTTCTCGATCAACAAACTGCGGCAGTTGTCACGCAGGTACGGCTCTTCCCCAAGCAGCAGGACCGCAGGAATTGACTTTCCCTGTCCTAGCCGTGCGAGCAATTCCCCCGTGGAAAGCTGGGGCATCTGTCTTGCCTCCCTCAATAGTTTTCCGTGACCGCGGCAACCAGTCGCGCCGCAAAATCCTGCGCCAGCCGGTCTAGCGCCGGATCTTGCTCCTCAAAAAAACTCTTCAGATCGGTCGAGACCTCATACTGATTGCGAAAGATATAATTGTCAGTGTGAAAGAGAACCTTCTGGGTCGCGCTTTCCGTGAACGTCACTTCGCACTTCACGGTGACGAGCATCGTCGTCGCCCGGCCTGTCGTTGTATCGAACAAAAGCGGAAGAGCTTCCAAACTGACGACCTTGCCTCTTAAGACCGCGTCGCCTTCGTCGGGATTCGACACGACCTTGTACGATGTCTTCGCCAGAAATTCGTGCACGATCGCTGCCGTCAGCTTCTGTTCGAGCCGGTAGCTAGTGGTCTTATTTTCCAGCGCAGGCACGGCAATCACGTGGATGCTTTTCGGCAACGCCGAACTATGACCGGCAACATGATATCCGCATCCGGAAACCATCAACGCGCTCGTGATAGCAGTGCCTAAAATTCGTGTGCTAATCATGGCAGCATCTCCGCCAGCTTGACGGCATTCGCCGCAGGCAGCCGGATGTTATCCGCCGCTCCCCAGAACCACCACGCTCCCGGCCGCGCTGAATCTTGCTCCGGCTTCGCCAGGTGCGCCACTCTCTCTCCTGCGATGCTCACATTGCTCGGTCCAGGTTCGCCGTCCGACGGAATCAAGAATCCCGCGTCCTCGCTCGCTGCGACCACCTGCTCAAACTTCGTTCCCTCCGGTAGGTCAGCGCATGCCGCAAAGGCTGTTCCATAAAACACCGGAGCATGGATCACTTGCAAGGAAGGCATGACAGCTTTCTTTCCCAGGCATGCCTGGGTCTCCGTGCGTATCCTTTCCCGCACACCGTTCAGATTGAGTTTGCTAGCAGGGCCAAACCGGTCCAGAAGATTAAACGCAACCTGCGTATCGAACACGGGCTGACCCATCCCTTGAAACGACAAAAGTTGTCCCGTCTGGCTTTCTAGCTCTTCGATTCCGGCACGCCCGGCTTCGGAAACAGAGTGAAAGCAGATCACCGCCAGCCGCGATACGCCGATTCTGGACAAGCCAAGAGCGAGCGAAGCGGCAACTGTCGCAACCGCAGACAAAATTGCATAAACGCCAGCATCCTTGGGAAATTTTCTACCCTGAAGCGAATCCAATTTCGGGAACCAACTCACGGTGCCGTCATCCGCGGCCGTCGCTCCGGACAAGTCGATGATCTTTGCCTTCGCGGTCCGCGCGGCCTGCAGGTTGGCCCGAGTGAATGCTGCTGAACCGGTGAAAAATACCTTTCCCGCCCGGTCGAAGGTGCCGTCCTCGACCGGCTGAATCACGGCAGGCTCACCGCCAGCTTCCGTCAACACTCCAGCAGCAATTTCTTCATCCACCAGGCGAATTTCGGCACCGGCAAAGCGGCTCTCTTCGAGCAAGGAACGAAGCTCCGCGCCCAACAGCGAGGAGGCACCGGCAATCACGATTTGATTGGATCCCCGCTCAAGCGAAGGCATGAATCACGCGGTCCGCGAAACCAGGCGATGCCGGAAGAAGCGAATGAGATGCAGGGTTACGCCCACCACCGTGTACGTGCAAGCTATGATCATTAGCGCGTACTCGGAGTAACGCCAGATGACTCCCGCAAGGAGGCAGACTAGCACGATCGCGAGTGAGGTCTGCTTGCGGGCCCAGGGAATGTCTTTGAAACTGTAAAACCGGATCGTACTGGTCATTAACCCGCCCAGCGCCGCCGTAAGGATGAACCAGCCGATCGCCCACCACCCGTTTTGCAGCGAGCCGATTGACATAGGCCCGCCCAAGCGAAGCCCATGGACGATGGAGGCAATCACCGCGGCCGCGGCTGGAGTTGGCATGCCTACAAAATATTTCGAACTGCCCGGCGCCATTCCCTGCACGTTGAACCGCGCGAGCCTCCATGCACAGCAAATCAAAAACGCGAGACAGCAGACCCAGGCAAACTGGCCAAGCTGATGCAGCCCTTCGCCGGCCATGCTGGTGATGCCGCGAAATCCCCACGCATACGCGAGAATCGATGGCGCAATTCCAAAGCTCACCACATCCGCGAGCGAATCGAACTGCACCCCGAATTCCGTGGTAGTGCCTGTCATCCGCGCGAGCCGCCCATCCAGGGAATCGAAGAGGATCGCCAACCCAATCGCTTTGGCGGCGCGGTTCAAATCTTCCGGAGCGCCGACCAGCGAGGCAACCACGGCGTAATAACCGCACAACAGGTTCGCTGATGTCATCATCGCCGGCAGTAGAAAAATTCCCCGGCGCCGCTTCGGGTTGCGGTGACGCTTGCCTTCAAACGGAATCTCGTGCTGTTCGATCTCGTCCATTCCTTACGCTCTTTTCCCTATGGCCGGAACACCTGCATCTGCATCCGAACTCTTCTGCCCTTCCACTACGGAGGTGCTGGCCGTCGGCAGCCATTTCGCCAACACACTAGCGCCGCCTTTCACGTTGTCGCCCACTTTGACAAGAATCTCAGCGTCCCGCGGCAGCCACACATCCGCCCGCGATCCAAACCGCACCAGGCCGATTCTCTCGCCTCTTGTTACGCGCTCTCCAGCATTTTTCCAGCTGACCACGCGGCGGGCAATCAAACCGGCGATCTGTTTGAAAATCATCTCCCCCGCACTCGTGGAAAGCGTAAAAACATTCTGCTCGTTTTGCAACGAAGCTTGCTCCCGCATTGCCGCAAGAAACTTTCCGGGCTTGTATTGGAGGCTGGTAATAACTCCGTCGGCTGGCGACCGATTTACATGCACGTTCCATACCGCCAGAAATATGCTGATGCGCTTGCCCGGCCGGCCCGCGACCTCCTCATCCCTGACTACCACGACGCGACCATCGGCAGGGGACACCACCGCGCCTGCTTCTTTAGGAATCACGCGTTCTGGATCACGGAAAAAAGAAAAGACAAAAATGGCCAAGCACACCAGCACAACGGCCGCCGCGGCCCATTCCGCCAGATACGCCACGCCAGCCAGCAACAGAAGCGGCAAACCGAAGTAGTAGCCCTCTTTGACCATGCCTTAGAGAATATACCGCATCGCTCTCGCCCGCAGAATTAATGAGCGAGCAAGCACGGCCATTCTACGACAGAAATTTCGGGGTAACGTGCGTTATTGCGTGTATGGTGCCCGCGCGCGTTGGATACGGAGGGCAATCCGCTCCATCTCATCTTTGCAGTGGAGCTTCATCTTCTTCAGCTTGATTTCTTCCAGGAGGTCTTCCGAACTGAGGTAGGTAGCGGTGGAGATTCGTCGGAGTTCTGCTTCGTATTTCGAGTGCTGCTCGGCCAGACGCTGATACTCGGCGTCTGAATCGAGGAGTATGTCCCGAGGTGCCCGCTGGGGTGTTGCCATGCGTCCTCCTCACGACTGCGCGAATTGAATTGTGAAGACTACATGAACGAAAGATAGCACTTTGGTTTACGGCGTCAAGAGGCAACCTCTAGGAATTTAGTCCTAGCCAGGGAGTTTTTTCTCCATGGTTAACGCCGCTTCGTCCGGATCCCGGTAATATCCCTTACGCCTTCCTGTCCGGGCAAAACCGTGCCTCTCATAAAACGCAATCGCGGCCGTATTTGATTCTCGCACCTCAAGATACACCCGATTCCCGCCTCTTGATGCAAAGTGCTCGAGTGCTGCCTCCAGTAAGGCAGTGCCCTGTCCCTTACGCCTGTGCTTCTTCCCCACAGCCAGGTTTAATACCTCGGATTGGTCCTCAATCCGTCTCCCCACCAAGAATCCGGTTAGCGCTCCATTAGTTTCGAGAACCAGCGCCAGCGATTCGTCCTCCTCCACAAATCTCAGGTAGCTCGCGCGCGACCAACTGGCCACCTCCAGGTACCCCGCAGCAATCGCCATCACCTCATCTACATCTTCGGCCCGGAACCTTCTGACGCTTGTAGCAGCGCGCGTTTGTCTGCTCTCAACTCCCACGGCCCGGTCCGCCCTTCCAAAAGACTTCCGCATCTGGCCGTCGCACGTATTCCGCGTCCAACCCCAGTGCATCCGTCAAGCGCCCTTGCAGAGCGCGTTGCCGCCCAATTCTTCCAATCACAGGCGCTAGCACTTTCGTGCTGACTTCGACGCTCTCACCCTCCGCCGCGCGCTGTCGCCATCCTTCCTGGGCCGTCATCTTTTCCGGGTCCATGGAAATCCAGCTTACACGCCCATTTATGGAACGTTGGGCGACCCAACCCATGAATTCTGCTGGTGCCGCGAGCATCTCATCTTCCACGAGACTCAGCACCGCCCCATGTCGCCGATACAATCCCCCGAACACCTGATCTCTGTGCGCGTCCACGAATGCCGCCACGTATTCGCCACCAGCCACCGCTTGCGCGGCAATCGCTTCTAGCCTGGAAACACTCGCTATCTTCCTCCCGTACGCCTCACTCCACGCTTTCACTGTCGTCAGCCCCATCCGCACTCCGGTGAACGATCCCGGTCCTGACGCCACCGCAAATAAGTCGACTTCTGCCAGCTCGAGCCCAGCAGCTCTTAGCCCTTCTCCCACGCTAGGCAGCACCCAAGTCGAATAGTCCGACGTCCCTTCATGCGCGACTACTCTCAAGAGCTCGTCGTCCCGCAGTATGGCCAAACTCCCACGCGAGTCGCACGTATCCAGTGCCAATAGGATCACGCGGGCATTCTACCGCACACCGCCGCTGCTTTCAGAAACCGCACGCTCATGACTCCCAATATCCCCGCCTGCAACATTTGTTGCACTTTCCCCTCTCTTGCAGACGATTTTGGAGGATTCGGCAGGATAGCCAGCAAAATGGGAGGACCGCCCTGCTAGCAATTCGACTGCCAAATTCGCATCTAATTTTCTCTAACCTTATGATTCCAGAGGATATATCTTGACTCTTGCAACACATGCGGCTAAACTTTGTAAGTATCTCAGGGGGCATCTCAATCCATGGACTACAAAATCGGTGACAAGGTCGTTTATCCGAACCACGGCGTCGGCCTTGTAGAACAGATTAGTTACGGTGTCTTGAACGGCAGAACCGAACGTTACTTTATGATTCGCATAGTTTCCAGCGGCTTGCGAGTCATGGTTCCGCAATCAAACGCAGAGACCGTTGGCCTTCGTTCCGTCATTCGTTCGGCGGAATCAACCAAAGTCCTTGGCTTCCTCGAAACCGGCAAACTTAACTCGCATCACGACTGGAAACACCGCTTCAAGGAAAATTCCGAGCGCATGCGCACCGGGTCCCTCCTCGAAGTCGCCGTCGTCCTCAAGAGTCTCGTTTCCCTCAGCCGCAGCAAGCCTCTCTCCTTCCGCGAAAAGAAAATGCTGGAACGCGCGAAGTACCTGTTGGTCAGCGAAATGGCCACCTCCCGAAACACCACCGCGGAAAGCGCCGAGGCTATCGTGGTGAAGTCACTTGCCAAGGCCAAGCTGCAATTCCCGGTCATGACCGAAAAATTCGAGTAGCTTGGTCGTCTGCTTTTTCTGCTATTCACTTTGAAATGAGTAGGCGCGCAATTTGATCTGCGCGCCTTTTTCTTTTCCCGGACTGCTATCTCCCTGTAATCCCAGTGAGTGCAATTCCCGCTTGCCGCAACGTTCGCGCGACTTCTGCCGCAATCTTCGTGGCGCCGGGCGTATCTCCGTGAATGCAGATTGTCTGCGCCGCGACCGATAGTTCGCTCCCGTCGCCCGCCGCGACAACTCCACGTTCGACTATTCCCAGTGCCTGCCGCGCTGCTACCCCCGGATCGCGAATCAGCGCATCCTCAAATTTTCTCGATCGTAACGTGCCATCTGGCTCGTAGCGCCGGTCCGCAAAAGCTTCAGCAGCGACTTCAAAACCAGCCTGCCGAAACACATCGAGCATCGGCGACCCCGCTAATCCCACGAGCACCACGTCGCGCCTCCATCTCGCCACGCCATCAACAACTGCCCTCGCAAGCTCGCGATTCTTTACGGCCTGATTGTAGAGTGCTCCGTGCGGCTTCACGTGTACCACTCGCGCGCCGCAACTCTCGGCAATTTCCGCGAGCGCCTGCACTTGCTCGAAAACGGAATCGGCAACTTCCTCCGCAGCCATCTTCAACTCCAGCCGCCCGAAATTCTCGCGGTCCGGATAGCCCGGATGCGCACCAATCGCTACTCCCGCGCGCAGAGCTTGTTCAATCGTAGTGCGCATCGTGGCCGCATCGCCGGCATGTCCGCCGCACGCGACGTTCGCGGACGTGATCGAGCGCATCAGCGATTCCTGCGTGCCGTCGGCGATCGCTTCGTGTATCTCGCCCATGTCGCAATTCAGGTCGATGCTTTTCATTCTTGAATCAGCTCCTTCGAAGTCAGCAATTTTTCCTGCTCAAGCAACAGCGCTCGTGCCGTTTCCATTTCCACTTGTTCGAATCGAATCTCATCGCGCGGCCGAACCTGTCCGAGGCTGCTCAAGTCTGCGGAGATCACATTCGCAATCTTGGGATAACCGCCGGTCGTCTGCTGCTCGACGAACAAAATAATCGGCAGTCCGGATGCGGTAATCTGCACCGCCCCGAGCGAAACTCCTTCGGAAATCATCTCACCGGCGGATGGCGTTAAAATCGCCGCGCCCTCCAGCCGCAGCCCCATGCGGTTCGATTCTTCCGCCACACGGTAGGTTCCCGCATAAAACGCCTTCTGCGTCTCTTCCGAAAACCAATCGGCTTGCGGGCCTGCCGTAACGCGCAAGACCTTTCGCGGCAACAGCTTCTCCAATGCTCTCCCCGCTACTTTCGCCTTCCGAAAGGTGCGAAAACTCCCCTGCGCCGCTCTAATCCTCAGGACGTCTCCCTTTCGCAGTGCCCTGCCTTCGAGACCACCGAGCCCGCTCAAAAGATGCGTCGATGCACTCCCCAAAAATAACTTCACATCAATCCCGCCTCGCGCGCACAGATAACTTCGTGCTCCCGCGCGCGTGGGCCCCAGTCGCAAGATTTGCCCCGGCTGAACCTCCACCGAACTCCACATTTCGACATTCCCGTCATCCAATGTTGCGCCAAAATCAGCACCCGTCAGGGCCACCACGGCGCGCTCCGGAAACAGAAATGTGCCGCCAAGCAAGGTCATTTCCAGACCAGCCGCGCTCTCGGCATTCCCCACCAAGCGATTTCCAATTCGCAGGGCAAGCGGGTCGGCGGCCCCCGAAGAGGACACTCCCATCGGCCCGAAGCCCTCTCGGCCCAAATCCTGTACAGTCGTCAAGAGTCCCGGAGAACGCACTTCAATCAAGCTCATGCGTTCTCCAACTTTACAAATTGTTCCCGTGAAATCGGTACGAATCGCACGCGGTCGCCAATCGCGAGCAAACTCATCTCCGCTCTCTCCGGCCGGAACATCGCCAGCGGTGTGCGGCCCAGCAATCTCCATCCGCCCGGCGTAGAAATCGGATACACGCCCGTCTGAGTTCCTGCGATCCCCACGCTTCCTGGTGGGACGCTCTTACGAGGCATCGGCAAACGCGGAGTCGCCAGTTCCTCGGGCAACTCTCCGAGATAAGCAAATCCCGGCACAAATCCCAGAAAATAAACAATATATGTGGTCGAACGGTGCAACTCGATCACACGTTCGAGCGCGAGCTTATGCAACTTGGCCACATCCTTCAGATCCGGGCCAAACTCCTCGCTATAACAGACTGGGATTTCCACCAGGCGCGGCTTTGGCAACGCCACCTTCTTCAGCCGAGTAATGTGACGCCGTAAGACCTCTTCGAGCTCTTCGTGTCGCAACTTCAGCGCATCAAATTTAATCAGAATCGAACTGTACGCCGGATGCAGATTCCGGACCCCCGCAACTGGCTCCAGCTCCAACAGCCGCAGAAGCCTCCGCACCTGCTCGTGGCCTTCGATTGAGATTTGATTTTGCAACGGCGTGGCAACATTTATCCCGGCCGACCTCGAAACACGGCTCCGCTTTTCGGTCGGGTCGAAATAGACGAGGAGCGATTGATCGCTGGCAACCTGAAATCGCACCCCGCCGCTAGCCGAAGTCTCCATCGCCGCAGAAGTATACAGCACGTACTACTAGCCCGGAATCGATGTGGGATGCTTTACAATCGAAGCAGCCGGCGATTCCCATGAAACGACTTCGATGGTTGATGATTTGTGCGGGAGTCTCCCTTCTGGCCGCGCCTTCGGACGTAGCGTTATATCCGCAATATCCCGGTCGCCCCGCCACATCGTCGCAGAGTGTCCCTGTTTGGCAATTCGTTGACGCCATTCGTCAAAAGGCAAAAGCTCTTGAGAACTCTTCGGGTATGCGCCTGGCTTTCCAGTCCTTCCTCAAGATGCACCAGCTCAATCCCGACAGCATCAGCTATTCCGACTTCGTAATCGTCCGCCTGCTCTTTGAAGCCACACGCGACGCTGGTTTCTGGAACCTGCACTGGAGCATCACCGATCAACCTCCTAACTCCGAGCGAATCTGGAGCCAGTGGCGAGCGGCCAGCCACCCTACTCTGACCGAGCCTACGGCCACTGCCGAATGCGATGAACTCTCCGCGCTTTATGCGTTTCTCGTTGAGCGCGCTGGCGTCAAGAAGGTCGGCCTTTTCTGGCCGGCCCCAAATCACACCGTCGCCGTTTGGGTTCTGCAGCCCTCAACGGGGCCGGTCATTCGTGTGGTGGTTCCCACATCGCAGATTTTTCTTGAAGAAACCGATTCCTTTGATACAAACAAATTCAATCCCTGGCGGCAAAAGACAATCTACGAATACACTCGCCGCGACGTTCCCGATTCTTTCGAACTCCCCAAACCACTTGTCGATTTTTTCTTCAGGCAGGCTGAACTCTACGCCGGCGCTTCCGATGCCACGCTGCAGCGCCTTCGTTACGTCCGCGACGCTGTGTTTGTGAAGACGTGGACAACAGAGCAGGCCGCTCACGACGCTCAAAGCCGCCTTGCCGCCGGCGGTCCAGCCTCAAGAGAAGACGCCCTTGCTCTTCAAAGTTACGCGAAAGATATGCGCCGCGAAAGTTTCCGCCACTAGCTCCACATACGCGATTTGGTTTCTGGCCGCAGCGATTGATGGGTAGCAAATTCTTTTGGCAGCCTGGTCGGGGACCGATCACAAAAACTTCATCAATGCGTTGGTCGTCTCTTGGGGTTTTTCTTCCATGACCCAGTGGCCGCAGTCTTTGAGCACGACCATTTGTGCGTCCGTGGCCACAATCTTCATCTGCTCACCGAGCAAGGTTCCGTTGGCTTTCTCACCGCCAATCGCCAAAACGGGCATGGTCAGCTTGGTCTTGGACAGTCCGGCGAAGTCTTTGGCCGCCTGCTGGAAGGAAACAAAGTACGCCCAGCCTGCACGCATGCGTCCGGGACGCGCATAAGCGGCGGTGTAGGCCGCGCGGTCCGCCTCCGACAAAGAATGATTCTTATCCGCAGCGAAGTTGTTCCAGAAGGATTCAAAATAAATCCTCTCGCGCCCACGCACCAGGGCTTCGGGCGTCGGACCATTAAATCGGAAGTGCCAGATGCCCGGATTGTTGTAAACGACCTCCCAACCTGCGACACCGGGCAGAAACGCATCCATTACAACAAGCTTTTCGGTCTCTGCTGGGAACTGCGCGGCATATGCGTAAGCCACCATCAACCCGATGTCGTGTCCTACCACTCGGGCTTTTTCCACTCCCAGGGACTTCGCCAGCGCGTGAATCCGAATCGCCGCTGTCTTCATGTCCAAACCGTCTTTAGGGATCTGCGAGTCGCCAATCCCTGGCAGGTCCGGCGCAATCACGGTGAATTTCTCCGCGAGCAGCGGAATAATCGGCCGCCACATCCGCGACGTCTGCGTGTAGCCGTGCAGCAGAATTACCGCTGGCCCATGCCCTGCCGTCAAGTAATGCAGCTGGATTCCATCGACCTCCGAAGTTTTCGAAGAGATCGTCGCATCGACCGCGCGCGCCCGCGAGGATGGCGCACCATGGAGAAACGCGCAGCCGCACACAATTAAGGAGAAAATCAGCCTCAAACTCCGCTTCATGGTCGCTCCTGATTAGACGTGTTTATCAGTAGGGCCCTGCAAAATCCGCAATCGATATTTTCACTCTGCCGCCCAATACCTTGGTCCGCGCAACTCTACTTCAGGCTAGGGCCAAACTAGGATCTGCATTGAGTGACGCATCCGCAAATACGCCCGCGCGAAACCCCTCGTACGCCGCCGCCGCAATCATCGCAGCGTTATCGGTCGAAAGAGCGCGGCTTGGAAAAAACACTTCGATCCCCTTGCTCTTCGCGCGCTCTTCAAATGTTGCCCGCAACTGGCTGTTCGCGGCCACGCCACCCGAAACCATCACGCTCTCCGCTGCCAGCTCTTCCGCGGCCAACATCGTGCGCTCCACTAAATCGCGGACCACTGCGTGCTGGAATTCGCGCACCAGCGCCAGCGTTTGGGGCGAGCACAGCGGCAGCAGCTGTTCAAACTTCCGTTCCCCGCGCCTCAATGCCTCTTCTCGCGTTCGAATCTCTCCGGCATATTCCGGATGCTCACGAACGTGATACAGGACCGCCGTCTTCAACCCACTGAAGCTGAAATCCAGCGGATTCCCTCGCGTTTTTGTCGGACTGAATTTCACGGGAGCGGGCACTCCATTGGAAACCGCCGCGAGCCGATCCAGAATCGGCCCTCCGGGATATCCCAGCCCCAACAACTTCGCGACTTTGTCGTAAGCTTCGCCCGCCGCATCGTCGCGCGTCTGGCCGATTTTTCCGTAGCGTAAAATTTCGCCCAAAGCAGGCTCGTCAGAATCCCCTGCTGTTACTTCGTACAGAACCGTGTGCCCGCCCGAAACAATCAGGCAAACTGCTGGTAACCGCACCATGCGGCCCGTTTTGAACGCCTCCAAAAAAACAGCGTGCACATGCCCCGCCAAATGATTCACCGGGACGAGCGGCTTCCCCAGCGCTGCCGCCAAAGTTTTTCCGTAGGTAATTCCCACCAGCAGCGCGCCGACAAGTCCCGGCCCTTGCGTCACGCCAATCGCATCCACGTCGCCTAGGTTCATTCCTGCCTGGGCCAGCGCCTCTCGCACCACCGGCACAATCTGCCGCAAGTGTTCACGCGAGGCCAGTTCGGGCACAACGCCGCCATATTTTCGGTGAATTTCGATCTGCGAGGCGACCACGCTGGACAAAAGTTCGCGCCCATCGGCCACTACCGCCGCCGCCGTCTCATCGCACGATGATTCAATCCCCAGTATCCGCGTCATCTCTGAATTTTCATTTGACGATGCTAAAGCTTCAAATTCTTCAAGTATTCCCGGAACGGGGCGCCCAACTCTTCGTTCTGCAGTGCGAGCTCCACAGTCGCCTTCAGAAAACCCAGTTTGTCGCCCGCGTCGTACGAAACGCCTTCGTAGATGTACGCCCAGAGCCCATCTTCCTGCGCCAAGATGCGCAGGGCGTCTGTCAACTGGATTTCGTTTCCCGCGCCGGGTTTGGTCCGCTTCAAACAATCAAAAATCTGCGGAGGCAAAACGTATCGTCCGGTAATCGCTAGGTTCGAAGGCGCATTTTCTGGTTTCGGTTTCTCCACCAGATCCCGAATCCTCAGTAATCGCGCGCCAAAGGGCGGTTGAGGCGCAGGCTCGCCGTCTATGATCCCGTAAAGGTGCGTTTTCTCCCGCGGCACCTCTTCGACGGCAATCGCACCGACGCCCGTGGCGGCGTACACATCGATGAGCTGTTTGGTGGCGGGATTCTTTCCAGGAATTAGAACATCGCCCAGCAAAACGGCGAACGGCTCGTCACCAACCAAATCCTCCGCCACCAGCACCGCGTGCCCGAGCCCGAGCGGCTCCTTTTGCCTCGTGTAGCTTACCTGCACCATGTCGCTGATACGCCGGACCATCGCGGCTTGATCCTTCTTTCCTTTTTCTTCGAGAAAGCGCTCCAGGGTTGGCGCATGATCAAAGTGATCCTCGATCGAATTTTTCCCTTTCCCCGTCACGATGATGACGTGTTCGATTCCGGACGCCACGCATTCTTCCACCACGTACTGGATTTGCGGTTTGTCCACGACCGTCAACATTTCCTTCGGTTGCGCTTTGGTCGCCGGCAGAAAACGCGTGCCGAGTCCCGCAGCCGGAAGAACGGCTTTGCGCACTCTTCGTCTTGCGCTCGTTGGTTGTGGATTGTCAGCCATGCGTTTCCTCTCGCTCTTACTTTTTCTTTGCGGACTTTTTTTCTTTCGAGGAACTTTCCTTGGAACTCGTCTCTTTGGCCGAAGAATCTTTTCCGCTCGAATCCTTGCCGCCACCATCTTTTGCGGCAGCGTCCTTCCTGCCGGCGTCCTTACTGCCGGCATCTTTGCCTTCCGCGGCGGGCTTGCTCTCCTTACTTCCCCCCTCAGGGGATTTCCCCGCGTAGTCCGTGACGTACCAGCCCGAACCCTTGAACTGAATTGCCGGCGCGGTGATCACCGACTCCACCTTCCCGCCGCAGTGCGGGCATTTCTTCAAGTGCGGTCCTCCGACCTTCTCGATCTTTTCCGTGTGGCGCCCGCACTTCAGGCACTTGTATTCATACAGTGGCACAACGACTCCCTCCGCTCTAGCTCCAAACAAAAAAGTATAGCATGCGTCACAAAATGTCTCGGCGGCACGTGCTAGACTCAAATGCATGAGCGGACCCGCCGCGAGTAACACCGAAACCGCACTCGGCTGCTTGTACCTCGTCGGAACGCCCATCGGCAATCTCGAAGACATCACTCTCCGCGCACTGCGCATCCTCAAAGAAGTCGATCAGATCGCTTGCGAGGACACGCGCCACACGCAAAAGCTGCTAAACCACTACGAAATTCGCAAGCCCCTCATCAGCTACCACGAGCATAACGAGTTGACCCGCGCGCCCGAACTGCTGATCTCCCTCGAACAAGGCGCAAAGATAGCTCTCGTGAGCGACGCGGGCATGCCCCTGGTTTCCGATCCGGGGCATCGCCTCGTCACGCTTTGCCTGCGCCATCATGTCCCTGTCGTTCCCGTGCCTGGCCCATCCGCGCTTCTCGCTTCGCTAGCCGCAAGCGGCCTGCCAAACGAAGAATTTCTCTTTGTTGGTTTTCTCCCCGCGCGCACTGGCGAACGCCGCCGGGCCCTTGAGCGTCTGCGCATCGAGGATCGCACGATCATTCTCTATGAAGCCCCGCACCGCATCGCGGAATGCGTCGCCGACGCCCGCGAAGTTCTCGGCAACCGCATCGCTTGCATCGCCCGCGAAGTCACCAAGCTTCACGAGGAGTTTCGTCGTGGCAAACTCTCCGATCTTTTCTCCTCGCTCAAGGAACGTCCCGCTAAGGGAGAAATAACGCTGCTCATCGGCGCGGAAGATCCGGCTGATGCTCGCACTCCCGCCAATTCCATGCAAAGCCTCGCCGAGCGCGTCGAAGAATTAATCCATCAGGCCAAACTTGACCGCAAAGAAGCCCTCAAACTTGCCGCCAAAGAACGCGGCCTCACCCGCCGCGAAGCCTACGACAAAATCGTCACCGCGCGCGAATGACCGGCGATTGCCTGATCGAGTATTCCGCCTGATAAGCCATCGTTTTCGCGAGTGATTGCCGCCAAAAGCGAAATAAGCATTTCGGAGGCCTTGCAAATTGCTTCCAATGACCAAGTCAGTCTGGGAACAAAGTACTAGGGTCTTCACTGGATTGTAACCGGCCTCAAAAAATGTTGCCCAATAGCGACCTGAGGTAGCTGGTTGAGCTTCCAAGCGGCCGCTCAACTGACTCCGCACTCGGCCGCGCGGGAAGCCAACGCCGCGCCAAACATTGACGCTTGCCACTGAAGCCGCCGAGGAAGGTCTTCAAGTCGGATCTGCGCGCCGACGCATCTTACGTTTACCTAGTCAGGGTCTAAGTGAGGATCCCTTGGACCACGGCCCCGGTGGCAGAACGGAACGACGGCTCCCTATCATTCTCGTCGTGCGTCTCGTGCGCGCTGAACTCACCGGCGCGGTCGGAGATGAGAGGATCTATACCGACAACCTCAGCCCGCGGGGCGTTCGGCTCTTCTCGAATCACGCCTGGCAGCTTGGCGATACGATACAAGTTGCTCCGTTAAGCGATGATTCTGTCTGCGGGAAGATGGTTTACTGTCAGAAGTTAGCGGAAGACCGCTACGGCATCGGAGTTCACTTCCAAGATCGCTCGGTAGAGTGGTTCGTCTTGGAGAAGTACGGCGTACTGATTGGGTGATTGCGCCAGGTACTTTCCGCACCAAGCTTGAAGAGCACGCAGACCTTATCGCGTTCGAGCGGATTGCGGTCTACACCACCACTCAGTTTGCTTGCATCCTCAAAGCTATTTTCGTAACCCCTGAGTGGTTCCAGCAGAGCATCGACTGGTCCTCGTTCCAGTCCTGTCCCCCAACGTATGCGTGAGAAGAGGAGAGCTCGGCGAACGCCGATGCGCAGCGAGAGGGTCATAAGATCATGCCGAGAGAAGATGGGGATATTCTCATGAATAGGTGTGTTATTCCAATACCCCGCGTCATCCGGGTTCTTCGACGAGTCTGGGGCAGACGCAGGGAGGGTCCGTGCTCGCTCAGTTTATTTAGAATCATGTGCACTTAGGGACAGTATTAACACGCCCGAACCCGCACACTCTGAGTCTCGCAGTATTTCGAAGGAGACTCATGCACAAGATCTCAAGACTTACATTAGGATTGGCAATCGCGCTTGGCGCTTCCGCTTACGGCCAGGCACAGACGCAGAGGCCCGCACACCCGGGCGATCCCATGCCGACTTACCGGGCCACCGTCGTCAGCCGCACGACCCACGCGGTTAACTATCGGCACCGCAGCGGAGCGACAAAAATTGACTTCCAGGGTACCGACCTCATGCCCGGCGCAAGCGGCGAAGCCAAAGTAGAGAGCAAGCGCGGGGCGCTGGAAATTGAAGTTGAATTTGCAGGTCTCGACAGACCCACGACATTCGGCAACGAATATCTTACCTACGTCCTTTGGGCCATTTCGCCAGAGGGACGCTCCGTAAATATAGGCGAAGTATTGGTGGGCGACAACCACCGCAGCAAGCTGGATGTGACCACCGATCTTCAGGCTTTCGCGATGATCGTGACCGCGGAACCCTATTACGCGGTGCGGCGTCCAAGCAATGTGGTGATCGCGGAAAACGTGATTCGCCAGGACACCAAAGGCACCTCGGAAGCCATGGACGCCAAGTATGAACTGATTGATCGTGGCGGCTACATTCCGACGGGCTATAATTTTGACCCCATCGTACTAAACGCCAAGTTGCCGCTGGAATTCTTTGAAGCGCGCAATGCGGTTCGCATCGCAAAGTCCGCGGGAGCCGAGAGGTATGCCAGCTCCAGCTACGAAAATGCAATCCGCCAGATGAACGAGGCCGACGCGATGGCCACCGGCAGGCACGAAAACAAGAAATCACTCATTGCCGTTTCACGCGAAACCGTGCAAACGGCCGAAGACTCGCGCGAAATCGCGACCAAGCGCATCGCGGATGATCGCGCCGAAAACGAGCGCAATGCCTCAGCAGGCCGCGAAGCGAACGCCAACGCCGCCACAGCCGATGCCATTCGCGACCGCGACGACGCCGACCGCAAGAAGAATGAAGCCGAAGCCAACACAGAGGGCGCCGTTCGCGACCGCAATGACGCCGATCGCCAGAAGCACGAAGCCGAAGAAGCTGCCAGACGCGCTCAGGGGGCCCAGGCAAATGCTGAGGCCGACTCCGATCGCGATCGCGCCGCAGCCGCCGCTTCCGAGCAGCAAGTACAGGACGCCAAGAGTGCGCAAGCTTCAGCCGAAGCTGATTCCGACCGCAACCGCGCCGCGGCTGCCTCCTCCGATCTACGGGCGCAGGATGCCGAGCGCGACCGCGAAGAGCTTCGCGCAAAGCTGCTCCAACAGTTCAACTTGATTCTCGAAACTCGCGACACGGCGCGCGGGCTAGTCGTGAACATGTCGGACGTACTTTTTGACAGCGGAAAATATACGCTCCGCCCGCTGGCGCGCGAAAAGCTCGCCAAAATATCCGGTATCGTGCTGGCCTACCCATCGCTCAGGCTGGCCGTTGAAGGCAACACGGACAGCGTTGGGACAGAGGAGTTCAACCAGACGCTTTCCGAGAATCGCGCCGAGAGTGTCAGGACCTATCTCACGGGGCAAGGCATTCCGGAATCCTCGACGACTGCCCAGGGCTTCGGCAAGACTCGTCCAATTGCTTCCAACGATACCTCAGACGGGCGTCAGCAAAACCGGCGCGTCGAACTGGTCGTCTCCGGCGAAGTGATCGGCACCAAGATCGTTTCCCTGATGGTGCTGCCAGTCACCGCATCGTCCACGCCACGCTAATCGCACCGCACACGAAAAGCCGGCTCCCCGCGAGCCGGCTTTTTTGTTGCCCTTCTTGAGTTCCAAGTTTCGTGTTACTTCATAGCCTGCTGAATCACTTCCATAATTGCTTAACGCGCCGATCTGCAGCGGCAGTTATGCCGCCGTATCTTTTTGCCGTGTTGCTTTGACGCCCGAAAGGATTCCCACTCCTAAGAGTACGATCCCGCCCACAACAATCCAATGTCCGGGTACGTGCACCAGGTAGGCGCCATAAATGAGGCCAATAGTCAAAATCGCAAATCCAATCGCGTAAAGTCCGAATGACATGTTGTCTCCTTTCGGCTGCCCTTGCTCGTCGGTGGTCCGAGACCTTCACACGCGTTCCAGAAAAAACCGCTGAAAAACCAAAGCCTTCCTCCACGCTACTATGCGTGGAAGAAGGATTCTCGGTCGCCTGGCAAGATGACGAAGAAACTAGTCGCGATCTGGATGGCTATGGCGCCAGTGCCAGTAGCGGTTCTGCTCGCGGCGGTTATTGTGGCGGAACTCGCGATAACCTCTGTGCCTTTCACCAAGGTATACGCGATAGGAATGGTCTTCGCGGTCATTCCACTCATGATAGTCACGATGATCGCGATCGTAGTAGCGAGGATGATCGACTCGGACTGACACTTCCTGGGCCGCTCCCGCCTTTGGCGCTGCCGAAACTGTGAGTGCCGCAGTCAAGAACAGTAAGCTCAGATACTTGGTTGCAAGGTGCACGTGTGTTCCTCCGTAATTCGCGAACTCCGAGGTCGGAGTTCTGGCTTGTCGACAGTATGGGCGGAAAGAGTTCCTGTGTCTGTGCAGTACGAGACATGAAAACGGACCATTTCCAACCAACCACCGAGCCACTGCGAAGTAAGCCTTTGGATGCGAGATTCGCGTGCGTGTGCGATTGGAACGTGGTGTGACAAACTGAATCTCTTTCGATCACCATGCGGCGCGTGAGAGCACGTTGCGGACCAGTAGAGGTTCGGTGTACGGTATCGACGACTGGGAAGCTGATGCGCGCCCGGTCAAATCGACGAGGATGGTGGACATGGCCGGGGAGACAGCGAAGGAGCAGTGGACGCGCAGGGGATTTTTGGGAGCGAGTTCGGCCGCGCTTGCTGCCGCCAGCGTGCTGGGACCAGACAGAATCGCAGAGCAGGAACAGGGCTCCGCGCAAATTCCCAAAGGCGACAGGAGCGCAAGCGACCCGGGGCCTACAAATGCAGCGCTAGACGCCGCAAATCCATCTGGCAACCACCCCTTGCCGACGGACGCGGGCGGAGTACAGACCTTCAAGTATCCGTTTTCGTTCGCGCACAAGCGGTTTCAGCAGGGCGGCTGGTCGCGCGAAGTAACCGTGCGCGAACTTGCCGTGGCGAAAACGCTCGCGGGCGTGGACATGCGTCTGACAGCCGGCGGTGTGCGCGAATTGCACTGGCACACCGCGGCGGAATGGGCCTACATGCTCTATGGCAGCGCGCGGATCACCTGCATCGACGCCGAGGGAAAAAGCTTCGTGACCGACGTCAAGGAAGGCGACCTCTGGTACTTCCCCACGGGAATTCCGCACTCGATTCAAGGATTGGCGCCGGATGGCGCGGAATTTTTGCTGGTGTTCGACGACGGCAACTTTTCCGAATATGAAACGGTGCTCCTTACCGACTGGATGGCGCACACTCCCACCGACGTGGTCGCAAAGAATTTTGGTGTTGCGCAATCGTCGCTGGCAAAAATGCCAAAGAGAGAGAAGTTTATTTTTCAGGCCGCGGTTCCCGGGCCGCTGGCGGACGATCAACTCCTCGCGACTGGAACACTGGGCGCTTCACCGATTGATTTTGCGTTTCGCACCACGCAGCACCCTGCGCCTACACGGTTGAAGAATGGCGATGTGCGCATAATCGATTCGAGCAGGTTCAAAATTTCAACGACCATTGCCGCGGCGATTGTCACCGTAAAGCCCGGTGGCATGCGCGAATTGCACTGGCACCCGAACGCGGATGAATGGCAGTTCTACATCAGCGGAAAAGCGCGCATGACCGTTTTTGCCACTGGCGCACGCGCGAGAACAATGGACTTCGAAATGGGAGACGTGGGCTATATCCAAAAAACGCTGCCGCATTACATCGAAAATACTGGCACGACCGATTTGAAATTCCTCGAGATGTTCAAGAGCAACTATTACCAGGACCTGGCGCTCTCGGAATGGCTCACGCACACGCCGCCGGAGCTGGTTGCTGCGCATTTGAATCTGGATAAGGCCACACTCGACGCGCTGCCAAAAGACAAACCTCTAATCGTGCCGTAGCCGGCATTGCCGCCAAGCGATTCCACTTTTCATTCGTAGCGAAGCGCTACGAGCGGGTCGACTCGTGCCGCACGGCGCGCCGGCACCCAGCACGCGACTAAACCGGTTAGAAGCAACAAAACCGGCACGGCAATGAGTGTCGCCGGGTCGTAAGGCGAAACGCCCCAAACTTGCGAGGCCATGACGCGCGCAACTCCGAAGCTGGCCGCAAGACCAATAGCTACACCCAAAACCACGAGGCGCAGCCCCATGCTTATGACCAGCTTCAGGACGTCGCCGCGTTCCGCGCCCAGTGCCATTCGGATGCCGATCTCGTGTGTTCTGCGCGCAGCCGTGTAGGCGAGCACGCTGTAAACACCGATGGTCACGAGCGCTAGGCCGATACTCGCGAAAATTCCCAGCAAGAAAAATCCGAAGCGCGGACCCGCGTAAGAAAACTGGCTGATGTAGCCTTCCAGCGTACCTGTAAGCGTGACCGCGACGCTGCGATCCGTGGCCCAGATTTCCTGTCGAACGGCGTTCAACATCGTAAGGGGCTCTTTGGCGGTGCGCACGAGAATACCGCGTTCGAAGGAGCCGGTGACTGTGTAAGGCACCCAGGCTTCGGGCTCGCTGGGGTCCTGGAGGCCACGGTTTTTTGCGTCGGCGACGACCCCGATGATTTCGAACCATGGATCATGTACCGGATCGGGGGCAGTTTCGAGTTGCGCGAGACGAACGCGCTGGCCGATGGGATTGTCCGTGCCCAGATATTTCTTAGCGAAAGTCTGGTTGATGACGGCGAATTTTTTCGCTCCGTTGACTTCCGCTTCTGTGAATGGCCGCCCTGTCAGGAATTGCAGCTTCAGCACGGGGAAATAGCCTTCGCTGCAGAGTTGATAAAGCGTCGTCCATTTTTCGGCGTGCGTCTTGCCGGGGATTTCGATGTCGGAAGGGATTCCACCGTACGGCGGCAAAGTGCTTGTTTCCGTGGCCTCGACAATTCCGGGCATGGCTTTCAGCCGCAGTAGAAGCGGGCGGAAAAATCCCGCGACCTGATCGGCAGTCTTATAACGGTCTTTGGGAAGCGGCAATCGAGCTACCAATATGTGGTCGGGTTGAAGACCGAGATGAACCTCGCGCAGTGCCACGAAGCTACGCATCAAAAGGCCCGCGCCGACCAGCAGGGTGAGCGCGAGAGCGACCTCGAGGACAACCACGGCGTCGCGCAAGCGGCCGTGGCGAAAACCTCCACTCACTCCTTTTCCGCTGTCGCGCAATGGTTCATTCAGATCGCGTCGTGCCGTTTGCAGTGCTGGTAAAAGGCCAAACACCAGCGCCGTCGCCACGGAAACCCCGAGTGTAAAGAGCAAGACGGAGCCATTCAAGTGGATGGTAGCTTCTGCGGGAATGATTTCCTGCGGAATGAGCGCGACGAGCGATTTTAGACCGCCCCAAGGTAGCAATGCCCCAAGTCCCGCGCCGCCTGTTGCGAGAATCAGACTTTCCACCAACAGTTGGCGCACCAGCCTCCAGCGGCCGGCTCCGAGCGCGGCCCGGATGGCGAACTCTTTTTCGCGCGTGGTGGCCCGCGCCAGGAGCAGGTTGGCGACGTTTCCGCAGCCGATAAGCAGGAGCAATCCGACGGCCGCAAGAACTATGAAAAGTGTTGTGCGGAAGCGCCCGACAACCAGATCCGTCAGTGATTGAATCTCAACGCTGAAATGTTTCGGGTAATCCTTGGCATACACGGTGGAGAGATGCCGGGCGATGACGGCGAAGTCGGCTTGTACCTCGCTTTCGGTAACTCCAGGCTTGAGGTGCCCAAGCAAGAACCAGTAGCGATTGAACCCGACCGTCGGCGTGGTGTCGGCATGGCTCGGTTTCTCGGGAATCCAGAGGTCGGAATCGCCCCAGCCAAATCGCGGCGGCATGATCCCGATGAGCGTGCGAGCTGTGCCGTTTAATACAAACGTTTGGTTCAGGATTTTTGGATCGGCATTAAAACGATTCACCCAGACTTTGTAGCGTAAAACGAAGACTGGCGGAGCGCCCGGTTCATAATCCGCAGGCTGCATCACGCGTCCGACAAGCGCGGGCATGCCCAGGAACTCAAACGTGCCCGGAGTCACGTAACCGCCGCTGAAGCGGTCTGTGCCCTCGCCGTAGGTATAGAGCACATCACCGCCGTCGTTGGCGATTACGCGGTCAAAAACATGGTTTTGCTCCACGTAGTCCAAATATTCAGGGCCGCTGTAACCACCGCGTCCGCCGGGCCGATTTTGCTCCGTGTCATGAATTTGCACGGAAACGAAATGCTGCGCATCGGGGTATGGAAAGGGTTCCATCAGCACGTTTTCGATGACGCTAAAGATGGCGGTGGAGGCGCCTATGCCCAACGCAAGGGTTATCATGGCGACGATGGCAAAGCCTGGGCTTTTCCTCAGGTTTCGTCCGGCATAGTGGAGATCTTGCCAAAATGAGAACATGCCTGAGCCTCCTCCAGGACCGCTTGAGCCCTGTCAACTAAAAGACGCTTGAAGCGCGAAGAAGTTCCCTGTTGGACATGGAATTATCGAACAATAAGCGCGCCGCAAATGCTTTGACGGCTAGCGCTGATAAGAGTTTGCTTCCCTCCCGTTTTCCCAAGTGGATGGCAAGGAAAATTCATATAAAGAGAAGCTGAATCGATGGATTGGATAGAGCGCGCGTTTCGGATAGGATGTGCAGACGTCCTCGGCGGCAGTCTGACGGTCCTGGTCATATCGGTGGCGATGGAAAGGTCTAGTGGGTTTGAGAGGAGCTTCCCGTGAACAAATTTGGGGTGGTTGTGTTACTGGCGTTGACCGGTACGCTTGTGCAGGGGGCGCGAGCTGCAGGCCAGAGCTGCGAGCAGTTGGCCCAGCTCGCGTTGCCCAACACAAAAATCATGTCGGCGCAGACCGTCGCGGCGGGAGCGTTTGCGCCGCCCGCGAGCATGGCGCCGTGGTTGGCCGGTGATCCGTCTTTTTATAAAAGACTCCCTGAGTTTTGCAGGGTGGTCGCGGAAGACAAGCCGACCTCGGACTCCGATATCAAGATCGAAGTTTGGCTGCCAATAAGCGGGTGGAACCGCAAATTCCGCGGCCAGGGCAACGGTGGCTTTGCGGGCGAAATCGACTATCGGTCTCTCGGACTAGCGATCGCCCAGGGCTACGCATCGGCGGCAACGGACACCGGCCACGCCGCAGGAGGCACCGACGCGAATTGGGCACTCGGACATCCCGAAAAAATCATTGATTTCGCTTATCGCGCGATTCACGAAATGACGGTTGTCGGCAAGGCCACCGTAGCCGCTTTTTATGGCGATGCTCCACAGCGTACTTATTTTGCGAACTGTTCGAATGGAGGCCGCCAAGCTTTGATGGAAGCGCAGCGCTTTCCGAAGGACTACGACGGAATTTTGGCGGGCGCTCCCGCGAACTACTGGACGCATCTGCTCTCGAGCGCTTTGTATGATGCGCAGACGACAACTTCGGATCCCGCCAGTTACATCCCCGCGAGCAAAATCCCCGCGATTGCAAACGCAGTCAACGCCTCCTGTGACGCGATCGATGGTGTGAAAGACGGCGTTCTGAACGATCCGCGCAAGTGCCACTTCAACCCGGCGAGCCTGCTTTGCAAGGCCGCCGATTCGAACGCCTGCCTCACGCAGCCGCAAGTGACCGCGCTGAAGAAATTGTACGAAGGCGCTCACGATTCGAAGGGCCGCGAAATTTTTCCAGGATTCCTGCCTGGAGGCGAAGACGGTCAAGGCGGCTGGGGACTTTGGATTACTGGCACTGGCCCAGGCAAGAGTCTGCTGTTCGCGTTCGGCGGAGGATTCTTTTCCGACATGGTCTACGACGACGCCAAATGGGACTACAAAAAAGCCAGCCTTGACGAAGCCGTCGCGGCCGCCGACAAGAAATTTGCGGGAGCCCTCAACGCCACGGACGCGGATCTCAGTCCGTTCAGAGCGCGTGGCGGAAAACTCATTATCTATCACGGCTGGAACGACGCCGCGATTTCCGCGCTGAACTCCATCAACTATTTCGAAAGCGTCGAAAATAAATTGGGCAAGCAGGAGACGAATTCATTCTTGCGGCTGTACATGGTGCCGGGGATGCAGCACTGCGGCGGAGGGCCGGGACCGGATGTTTTCGGCCAGTTTGGAATCAGCCCGGTGAACGATGCGCAGCACGACATGTATTTGGCGCTCGAGCGGTGGGTCGAAAAAGCCGAGGCGCCATCAACAGTGATTGCAACGAAGCTGCCGGGTGGCAATGGCGCGGGGGCAGGAGTGATGACAAGGCCGCTCTGCGCGTATCCGCAGGTTGCCAAGTACAAGGGCACGGGCGATACCAACGACGCCGCGAATTTTGCCTGCGCAGCGCCGCCGGCGAAATGACGGCGCAACCTGCGCGGCGAGAGGTTAGAAGCTCAGGCGCAATCCGAACTGGATTTCGCGCTTTGGCAACGCCGAGGTAAAACCGAGCGGCTGGCTCGGTCCCAAAGCACTCGTGCCGGAAACGTGGAATGTGGTTGCTCCTGCACCTCCGACTGCTGTTGGAAGCCCGAAGCCCAGTCCTACCACATTGTTCACGCTGGCGAAATTCGTGCGATTCAAGAGATTGAATCCCTCTGCGATCAACTGCAAGTTTGCCCTTTCCCCCAACTTGAATAGGCGGGAGATGCGCATATCGAAGTCCACGTAATTGGGGCCGAGGCCGGTGTTGCGGCCCGCTCCAATGGGACGATCGTTTGTGGAATGCCGGTCGCCATTGACGTCCGACCCGGCCAGTAAATTGAAGGGATGGCCACTGTTATAGCGGACGATGGGGGAAAGTTCGAAGCCGGAGAAGATGGCATTTTTCCATGGGCTATCGAGCACCGCAACGGCTATAAATTTGTGGCGTTGATCGAAGTCGGAAAGGCCGCGTTCGATGCCGAGATTGGTGTTGTCCTGGGGACCAAAGTCACTGTTGAAGTCCGTCGACGTGTCGAAGGCCTTGCTGTAGGTGTAATTGCCCATCAGCATGAAATTGCTGCTAAAGCGCTTCTTGACCTCAATGATCCCGCCCTCGTAGAGAGCTGATGCCTGAGAGCTGTATTGATCTGCCTGGAGAATCGAGGGGTTCACAAAGCATTGGAGGATGGCTGCATTCCTGCAAGGCGCGGCGTGCGTCGGGTCGAAAAATACGATCGGATCAAGCAGCGGATTTGAATTCCAATCGCGATAAGTCACCGTCTTTCCGCTGGCCAGCGGTTCGGTGACCAGTTGGAAAGGCTGCGGCACGGCGTTGATGTCGATTGCCACTGGAAGCCGCAGCGTATGGGAATAGATTCCGCTTAACGACACAGAAAAGCCCTTCGCGATTTCACGTTCAATGCCAAGGGAAGCTTGCTCGGAATAAGGGTTCTGGTAGCCGGGCTGGCCGGTGAAGATCACCGTCAAGAGCGGAAGTGGTCCCGTGTTGGAAACGGTGATGCCGAACTGCGTGAGGTCAGCGGGCGTGATGCAAGCAGCAGCTCCGGCGGCCGGGGTTGTGCACGAAACTTTGCCTTCGGCGAAAAGCGTTTGGAAAATACAAGCCGACAAAGGAATAGTTGGAGTGCTGACGCCCGCCGGTGGACATGGGGCATTGATGCTGGCGGGCGCGAGGAGATTGGCAATTTGACGGGTATTGTTGACGTTGCCCAAGGTTTGAACGACGTCGGCAATCTGGCCGTAGATTTGGGAATAGAAAATACCGAAGCCTCCGCGAATGACGGTCTTGTGATCCTTGAAGGGATCCCAGGAAAACGAGAGGCGAGGTGCGAAGTTGTCTTTGTCCGTGCCCAGCGGCCCATACTGCGAGTCAAGTTCGTAGCGCAGGCCGAAATTTAGCGTAAAGTTTTGCGCGATTTTCCATGTGTCTTGCCAGAACAACGCCGTGAACGGACGTGGATAGTCGTAATTGGGATTGCCGAAACCCTGTTCGTAAAATTGCGGCACTCCCAGGGAAACCGATTGCAATGAGTTTATGAAACCTCCTTGCGAAATCAAACCGCAAGGATTGGGACTGGATGCGGAAGCTGAGGGCAGCAGGCAAGGGCTTAGGACCGCGCCGGGCAGATTGCCAAACACAAAGCGACCGGGGAAGAAGGTGTGGGATTCGCTGTGATTTCCTCGATACAGGAATTCGCCGCCGAACTTCACGGTGTGATGCCCACGGATCATGGTGAAGCTGTCGGAGATTTCCGGGCGGCGCATGATGGTTAAGCTGGGAATAAAGATTTGCGTTCCCAGATTGGCGTACCCGGGGATGTCCAGTCCAACCTCGCCGGGAATGTTCGGGATGACATCAAACGTTGCATAGTTAAACTGCACCTGCAGGGCGTTTTGCATGGACTGGCTGAACAGGTGGTACCAACCCCCCTGGATCGTGTTGTCGTATGCATGTATCGAGCTGCCGCGCGTAAACCCGGTAAGTGACTGGACGTCCGGCGATTCCTCGAGGTCGTGAGAATAGTTGTAGCGCAGGAAAAACTGGTTTTGATCATTAAGATGATGATCCAGCCGGACGGAACCCTGATAGCGATGTGTGTTGTATGGAAAGACGCCCCCATTGGCCTCTAATTGGCCGATGGCAAAACCGTTGAGAGCAGCTTGCTCGGCGCTGACAAACGGGTTCGCGCCTGGATTCGCGTTCACCGTCAAAATACTTTGCAGTGCGAAGGCACAAGTTTGGGCGTGCAAAACCACCACAGGCTGGCCCGGAGGAGTTAGGCAGGGGACGTTTGGATTACCCGGTTCGGTTGCCAAGCCATTTATGGTTGCCGCCTGACCGGCGTTGGTGCGGAAAATGTTCGTGTTTGTGAGAATTGGAACTGCATTTTGCGCATCCTGGCGCAGCCCTTCGAAAGCGGCGAAGAGAAACGTCTTGTCCTTTTTAATCGGCAATCCCAAAGTGCCGCCGAATTGCTGCCGGCTAAGTGAATTTTTGATGTTCGTGCCTTGCAGGTCCGCGGCCGCCGGATTGAACTGATCGCCGGGCTGCAGGGCTTGGCTTTTGGCAAAGGGATCGGCGGCGTCCAAGGCGTCGTTGCGGAAAAATCCGTAGATGCTTCCGTGGACCTGGTTCGTGCCGGTTTTGGAGACAATGTTGATGGCCGCGCCGCTCGCGCCACCCAATTCCGCGGAATAGTTGCTGCGGTTGATCTGAAATTCCTGGACGGCATCCTGGCTGAGCGTAAGGCGGACACCGCCCGAATCGTCGTTGGCCTCGCCGCCATCCACCGTCACGCTGTTGCCGCGCCCGTTGCTTCCGTAAAAGGAAAGTCCGCTCTGGGGAGTTTGTTTCACGCGAAAATCTTGATCACCGGCCAAGCGAGTCGAATCGGAGACGCCGGGCATGAGCAAGGTGAAGGTAAGGTAATCGCGCCGGTCAATCGGGAGGTCCTTGATGTATTGCTCGGTGACCGTGTCTGCCTGATGCCCTCTTTCCGTCTCCACGACGGGAGGCTCGGTGTTTACCTCGACGATCTCGGAGCCTGAGGATAGCTTCATGCGAAAATCGACGATAACAGTTTGGCCGACACTGACTTCAACATCCTTCTGGATTTCTGTTTGAAAGCCGGCAGTCTTTACCGTCAACTGATAAGTCGCCGGCGGAAGCCCCGTCAATTCGTAGACACCGCTCTCGTCGGAAACAGCAGTCCGGCGAATACCCTTCTCGGGTTCCTCCGCAACGATGGTCGCCTTGGCGATGCTAGCACCAGTAGGATCGACCACGGTTCCACGAATAACACCGGAAGTACCTACACCTTGGGCGAAGAGGATTCCAGCCGAAATCAGAATGCATGCAAACACACCCGTGAGTGTTCTGAAGATTCTCACTTCACACCCCCTCAAGTTGTCGTCAAACGGACTACCACTACCCCAGTTGCTTAGACTGATTATTCTCCAAGAGAGATGCCCAATACCCCTATTGGGTAGTTACGACTTGACTTACTGGCGTGGATTCTATCCCTGGCTGCGTAGATAGCAATAGAAAAAACAAGAAAATGACCACTGGGGAGCGAGGCGGCTTCCGCTATTGGCACGCTGATGCTAGAGGCAGAATTCAGATGACCAAAATTCAAGCGGCGTTTTCTGGGCGGAAGACGCGCTGAAAGCGTGGGCCGGTGAATTGAACGCCGACGAGATGTTCGCCTTGCGTGGAAGAATCGACGACGTGGACGACACGGCCCGAAGTGGAAAAGTCGGCTTCGCTGCGGCGCGAGGCATAGTGCGAAAAAGGAATTCTGATTTCGAGGTCTGAGCCGATGGCCACGTCAAAGCGGGTGACGAACGCGGCGCCGCTACGGCACAAATTTTCACTGGAGGTTTCTTCTTCGAAGATAACACCGCGGCTATCGCGGCCGCGAACTTTAAGCGGCAAGCGAACAGCGATTCTACGCTCCGAGCGTTGCCTCGAGGCGGTTTGCATCAACGGGACCATGGGCTGGGTCCTCTTTTCTGGCGGCCGTGGAGTGGGCGACAAAAGATTCGTCCACAGACCGGCCAGCCCCCGCGGCGGCTCGGCTCTCGAAGAAGGATTCAACCTTCTCGACAACCTCACTGGGCGCTCGCGCCGCATGTACGATACGTCGAAGCTCGCTGCCGTTCCCCACGCCATGGGTAAACCAGCAAGCGAACTGCTTCATTTTGCCTATACCATCGGGCAGGTTGGCAGCATTAATTTGCCTATAGTAGCCAGAGAGTAACTGATGGCGCTGGTCTTCCGTCGGCGTGTCGTAACGTCCGCTCGCGGCGTATTGCTGCATTTGGGAGAAAATCCAGGGATTGGTGGCGGCGGCGCGGCCTATCATAACGGCGTCGCAACCGGTTTCGCGAACCATGCGCTCGGCGTCTTCGGGAGTATTAATGTCGCCATTCCCAATGACGGGAATGTTCACGGCCTGCTTGACGGCGGCAATGATGCTCCAGTCGGCAGCGCCAGCGTAACCTTGCGTCCGCGTGCGCGGGTGCACGGCGACGCCTTCGACGCCGACGCTTTCCGCCATTCTGGCGACTTCGACAGCGACGATGGAGTTTTCGTCCCAGCCGGCGCGGAGCTTGATGGTGAGCGGGATTTTGACGGCAGCACGCACGGATTTGAAAATTTCTTCGAGCAGCGGGAGATCGCGCAGCAAGCCGGAACCGCCGCACTTGACGACTTTCTTGGCGGGACAGCCGAGATTGATGTCCACGGCGTCGTAGCCGAGGTCTTCAACCATGCGCGCCGCTTCGGCCATGACCTGCGGATTCGCGCCGAAGAGCTGCGCCGTGATGGGATGCTCATCTTCCTGAAAATAGAGATAACGAAGTGTCTTGGTGGCGCTGCGTGTGATGCCTTCGGAGCTGGTGAACTCCGTCATG